>Ga0116223_10000052_pt1 | contig 143704 bp, 130 predicted proteins | sample Sb_taG_3_FD_90092 | JGI IMG/M metagenome (GOLD analysis project Ga0116223, IMG submission 90092) | Peat soil microbial communities from Weissenstadt, Germany - Sb_50d_a_PC metaG | ecosystem: Environmental > Terrestrial > Soil > Wetlands > Peat | place: Germany: Weissenstadt | collected... | reverse complement strand
CGACGGATTGGGACACTCATTCGTAAGGTCGATGGCCGGCGTGGCGGCGTCCATGCCTTCGCCTGCGATGGGGCAAACGGCTGGGCTCGACGGAAAGTCGGTGGTGGTATAGCCGGGCGGCACGATATTCGGAGTGCAGCTGGCGTTGTGCCAGTCGGGAGCGTTGTCACTGCGCACGCCAAAGTTCGATGCCCCCACGATTTCCAGGTAGTTTGTGGAACTGGGGTGGCCGACCGCGAAGTAATTCGTCGCCGAGTTGGCGGACTTCGCGTATTGGTTCGCGAACGGTGCGTTCGGGTTTCCTACGATCTGGCTGTAACCGTGGTTTTCCATCATGATCACGAAAACGTGGTCGAGATGCGGGATGCCCTTGGGAACGGCGCCTTCTTGAGCGAGCACGGAGCCCGTGAGCGCGGCCAGCAGGCCGAGAGCTAAAGTCGTTTTTTTCATGGTAATCTCCTGAACTTTCTCGATAAGAATCGTCCTGGGCGTGGACATCGGCCGTAGGCACTTTCAAATCCTGCCCAGGCGCGGAAATCCAGCCGGATCAACCTGAGAACCCTAGTGGGCGCGTGTTAAGGCCCGGTAACAGCGGAGTTAAGGTTCCGTGAATTCCGGCGGCGGGAGGATGGCGGCTCGCCGGTCGTCGCCGGACAACCAAACGGAGTCAGGCAGACGGCAATTGCGCGGCTTCGCATTTCGTTCTACCATCCGAAGCAGTGGCTACGGCGAAAAACAATCTCAATCTCAATCTCAACAACAACCGGGAGCGCTTGGTGTCGGCGGCGCCGGTTGAGGACGATTCTTCGTTTGAGCTGAAGCTGCGGCCCCAGCGCCTGGCCGAGTTCATCGGGCAGAAAAAGGTCAAAGAGAATCTGGCGGTGGCGATCGAGGCCGCGCGCTCGCGCGGCGAGGCTATGGACCATGTGCTGCTCTACGGGCCTCCCGGCCTGGGCAAGACGACCCTGGCCAATATTATTGCCAACGAACTGGCTGTGCACTTTCAGCCGACGGCGGCGCCGCTGCTGCAGATCAAGGGCGACCTGACCGCGATCATCACCAATATGCAGGACAAGCAAGTCCTGTTCATCGATGAGATCCATCGCCTGCAGCCGGTGCTGGAAGAGTTGCTGTATTCGGCGCTCGAAGACTACAAGCTCGACATCATCATCGGGCAAGGCCCGTCGGCGCGAACACACACGCTGGAGGTGAAGCCCTTCACCTTCGTCGGCGCCACCACGCGGGCCGGGCTGATCTCGTCTCCGCTGCGGTCGCGGTTCGGCATCGTGCTGCGGCTGGAGTTTTACACGCCAGAAGATCTGCGGGTGATCGTTGAACGGTCCGCGGAAATTCTTGGCGTCGAGGTCGACGACGCCGGCGCGAAAGAAATTGCCGGCCGTTCGCGCGGCACGCCGCGCATCGCCAACCGGCTGTTGCGGCGCGTTCGCGACTATGCGCAGGTCCGCGGTGCGGGCAATATTGACGAGCCCACGGCGAAGGCGGCGCTGCTGATGCTGGAAGTTGATCAGTATGGATTCGACGAAGTCGATCGCCGCCTGCTGCTGACCATCATCGAGAAATACCAGGGCGGCCCGGTGGGCGTGAACACGCTGGCCGCAGTCCTCGCGGAAGAGCCAGACGCAATCGAAGAAATCTACGAGCCCTTCCTGATGCAGATTGGATTCCTGAACCGCACTCCGCGCGGCCGCGTGGCCACGCAGCTGGCCTACGACCATTTCGGAATTACACCGACGCGCAGACAGAGTTCGCTGTTCTAGCTCTCAGCTACTAACCCAGTAAAGCAAAAGCGCCTCTGAGAGCCTTCCAAAACCCCACTAACCTTGTTCCCTCGCCCGCGTCTAAACCAAGCGTACGGTCGAAATCCTGATCTCATGGCTTGGGGCGCGCATGCGATTCTGGCGGAAAGCGGTGCGGGTGGGAGTCGCGCTGCTCTTGGCGTGCATCCCGGTGCTGCCCACTCAAGCCAAGAATAGAGACAAAGACGGCAGCGCGCCCGTCGTCGCTCCCGTCAAGTTCGCCACGCTGCACATTCCGCGGCTCGAACTGCGGCCCACGCTTGCCGATTTCCTCGACATGAAGCCGTCCCCGGCGCTCGCGGGAAAAATGCTGAAGGTGGATGGATTTCAGCAACGCGATCCCAAAGACGGCGCGCCCATCTCGCAGAAAACCGAGGTCTATCTCGGATACACCGACAAGAATCTCTACGTGGTCTGCGTCTGCTTCGACTCCGAGCCCGACAAGATTCGTGCACGCCTGGTGCGCCGCGAACTGATCAACGACGACGACCAGTTCGGGTTTGTGCTCGACACGTTTCACGACCGCCAGCACGGGTTGTTCTTCTATGTGAATCCGCTGGGCGTGCAACAGGACGGCATCTGGGTCGAGAACGGCAATGGGCCGGACTATTCCTACGACATGGTGTGGAACTCGGAGGGCAAACTCACGCCGCAAGGCTATGTGGCGTGGTTCGAGATTCCGTTCAAGTCGCTGCGCTTCCCGGCAGCCGACCTCCAGAAATGGGGGGTCTTCTTCGAGCGCGACATCAAGCGCAACAGCGAGGACTCGTTCTATCCGCACATCACCAGCAACGCGACCGGTTTCCTGGATCAGGGAACGGAAATGGACGGGATGGAAAAGGTCGCTCCCGGCCGCAACGTGCAGTTCATTCCATATATCGTGGGGCGCGGCTTCCGCAACCTCGACGACCGCGACCCGACCAATCCGTACTTTGGGGGTAAGTACCTCGAAGTCCGGCCAGGACTGGATTCGAAAATTGTGCTGAAGAATTCTTTCGTGCTGGACTCGACCATCAACCCGGACTTTTCTCAAGTGGAGTCCGACCAGCCGCAGATCACCGTTAACCAGCGCTTCGAAGTCTATTTTCCAGAGAAACGCCCGTTCTTTTTGGAAAACTCAAGCTACTTCAACACGCCGATCAATCTCGTATTCACGCGCCGCATCGGCGACCCGGAGTTCGGGACACGCCTGACGGGAAAGAGCGGGCCGTGGTCCTTGGGGATGCTGTTCGCAGACGATCGCTCGCCCGGGTTGAGCGTGACGCCGTACGATCCGCTGGCAGGACACAAAGCATACTTCGGTGTCTTGCGCGTGAACCATGACATCGGAAAGGAGTCGAGCATCGGATTTATCTACACCGATCGCGAGTTGCATACCGTTCCGGGCGAGGCACAGTGCACGGACAATCCTTGCATCGTCGGCTCCAACCGTGTAGGCGGCTTCGACGCCAAGATCAAGCCGAATGCCAAGTGGGTGATCACGGTGCAAGCGCTCGACAGCCACACCAAGTTTTATGACGGGACGCACAAAGGCGGGCCAACCTTCGACTGGTATGTCGAGCGCAGTTCTACTAAGACGGAATACAACGTGTGGTACCAGGACACAACAGCGGGCTTTGAGACGGATACGGGATTCTTTCGCCGTCCCGACATTCGCCGCTTAAGCCAGTTTGCCATGTACCGCTTCCGCCGCGAGGGCAAGACGCTGCAGTGGCACGGGCCGTCCGTTTTTGCGATTAACAACTGGGACCATCACGGCACGCGCCTGGAGTGGTTCACGAACGTAAACTGGCGCTTTATTCTGAGCGGGTCGAGCGATTTCGGGATCTTCGGGAACGCAGGACACGAGCGCCTGCGCCCCTACGACTACAGCACGCTGACCACGAACCAGGACTACGCCCATAACCAGCGCGGATTCTGGTTCGATTATGGCTTCTTCAAGCCGCTGGTGTTGTCCGCACAAGTGGATTGGGGGCAGGCGACAAACTACGACACCTCGGTGGGGCCGCCGGTCCTGGCCAAAGCCAACGACATCCAGTTTTCCGCGACTGTGCGCCCGATCAAGGGATTGACCATCGACAATACGTATCTGCTGACTCGACTGCGGGATGTGAATACCAACGCGAACATGTTCAACAACCACATCCTCCGCTCGAAGTGGAATTACCAGTTCACACGGGCGCTCTCGCTGCGCGTAATTGGGCAGTACAACGCGGTCTTGTCGAACTACAACGCCGCCTTCCCGCAGTACGCGCTGAGTTCGTTGCCGCCGGCCAAGAACTTCAATGCCGATGTTCTGCTGACCTACTTCGTTCATCCGGGAACAGCGGTCTACGTGGGCTACAACAGCAACCTGCAAAACCTCACGAACCCGCCAGCCGTGGATGCGCAGGGAAATCTCGCCCGCACTCCTGGCCAGTTTCTCAACGATGGCCGCCAGATTTTTGTGAAGATCTCTTACCTGTTTCAGTACTGAATCCCTTCAACGGGCCTGCCAGTCCTTCAGGGCATACGCTGTTCGGTAAACCGGATAACATCGTTTTCCCGTTTTGCGAGGGGCCCTCGTGGTGTATCGTGCTTGGTTCCTCCTCGGGGTGGTGAGCGGCGGGGAGATGAGGGTGTTGTGCGTTCAGAGCAGGGTCTCGGCTTTCCACTGAAGGTACGTCTGAAAGTTCTGCCCGCAGCGGCTCTGCTGCTGGCGGCGACGCACGCGTGGAGCAAGCCCCCGCAAGACTCACAAGGAGCAACCCCGGCGGCGCAACCAGGAGCGCCCGCGCTCACCATTCCACGCCTGCAACGAGCTCCGGCGCTGGAAGAGTTTCTCAGCATGAAGCCGACGGGCGAAGTCGCGCTGCAGATGGCGAAGGTGACGGGCTTCACCCAGCGCAATCCCCACGACGGCGAGAATGTTTCCGAGCCCACCGACGCCTACCTTGGCTACGACCAGAAAAATCTCTACGTAGTCTTCGTCTGCTTCGACAATCCCAAGCAAGTGCGCGCCCGCATGTCGCGCAGAGAAGACATCTTCGACGACGATCAGGTCGAGATTATCCTCGACACGTTCCACGACCGCCGGCGCGCCTACGCTTTTCAAACCACGCCGCTCGGCGTGCAGTGGGACGCCATCTGGACCGAGGCCTCGCGCGAAGAGCAGACGAGCGGCCACTTCGATACTTCGTTCGACACGGTATGGGATTCGCGCGGCAAGGTGACCGAGAGCGGATTCGTTGTCTGGATGGCAATTCCCTTCAAGAGCCTCCGCTTTCCGACCACGAAGCAGCAGGAGTGGGGAGTCATTCTGTATCGCGGCATCACGCGCAAGACAGAAGATTCCTTCTGGCCGCATGTTTCCCTGAAGGTAGAGGGCCGCCTCGGCCAGGCCGCGACCCTGCATGGTCTGGAAGGAATTTCTCCCGGCCACAGTATCGAACTGATTCCTTACGGCGTGATGCGCGGTTTCCGCGCCCTCGACACGCGCGACCCGTCCAATCCTTTTTTTCAAACCGCGAAAGTGCAGGGCCAGCCCGGCATGGATGCGAAGTTTGTGATCCATGATCATTTCGTCGTCGACATGACCGCGAATCCCGACTTCAGCCAGGTCGAGTCCGAGGATCCGCAAATCACGGTCAACCAGCGCTACGCCGTCTATTTCCCCGAGAAGCGCCCATTCTTTCTGGAGAACGAAGACTTCTTCCGTACTCCCCTGGATTTGTTCTTCACGCGTAGCATCGGCGATCCCTCGGCGGGAATTCGCCTCACGGGTAAAGACGGCCCGTACTCGCTGGGGCTGATGGCGACTGACGATCGCAGTCCGGGGCTGGCTGTGCCCAGCTTCTGTCCGCCGACCTCGCCTAACTGTTCCAGCGAATTCTCCGGCATACGGTCGTACTACACGATCGCGCGGGCCAGCCGCGATATCTTCCGACAATCCAGCGTGGGCGCCCTCTACACCGACTGGGAGTGCCCCACAACCGGAGAATTCAACCGCATTGGCGGCGTCGACACTCACCTGAAATTCAACTCCAACTGGACACTCGACGGCCAGGCAGTCGTCAGTTCAAGCAACCTGAACCTGAACTGCGAAGCCAACATTTATCCCTTCAGCTCCGGCAATCGCGGCCACAACAACTACTATGCCGGCCCCGCGGAGAAGTTCGAGCTGCGGCGCGACGGCATGCACTTTTCTTACGACGGAACTTATAACGACATCACGCCCGGCTTCGTGACAGTGCCAGGGTTCATCAATCGTGTAGACATTCGCGAGACCACGCAGGAGGCGGATTACCGCTTTCGTCCCAAGAAAGGCTGGGTCGTGGATTGGGGTCCTTCCATGCTTGTGCAATATGACTTTGACCACGCAGGACTGCGCCTCGACACGGACTATTCGCCCTACGTTGCCATCCTAGGCCGCGGGCAAACGGTCATCTACTTAAGGCCATATGAGGAAAAGCGCGAGCGTTTGCGCCCGCAGGACTTCTGTTTTTATGGATATTCGCTGTATTGCGGGGGCCCGAACGCCGGCAATCTCGACTATCACGAGCACACCAGCGGGGCCAATTTCCAAACCGGCCATTTCGAGAAGGCGACCATCGGGGCCGGCTACTACTGGGGAAACGGCGTGAACTTCGAAGCCGTGCCGGTTGCAACCTCGGTTACTGCTCCGTACAATCAGCCGTTCGTGGCGAGAGAAGACACCGCCTCCGGAACGTTGATACTCCGGCCTACTAAACCGCTGAAGATTGAAAACATCTATCTGTTCGAACGGCTGCGCACGACCGGCAGCGCATACTCGACCCTCGCGCCGCAGTTTCCAGGTTCAGGTCACGGCATCTTTAACGATCACATCCTGCGCAGTAAATGGAACTGGCAGTTCACGCCGCAACTCTCAGCGCGCATAATTTTGCAGTACAACGCTTTGCTCGCAGGCACGCCGGGAGTGGGGTCGCCCTACACGTATCTGCCGACTTCGCGGCAGTTCAACGCCGACTTTTTGATTACTTATCTCATCCATCCCGGCACCGCGATTTACCTTGGCTATAATAGCGATTTGCAGAATCTGAATGTCGAGCCAGCCACGGGAGTTTTCAATACGCCGCGAGGCTACATCAACGATAGCCGACAATTCTTCGTGAAGGTAAGCTATTTGTTTCGATTCTGATCGGGTGAGAAAGCAAAAAGAAAGGAAGGTGGACGCTTTGAAAAAGACTCTCTACTTTGTGACTCTGGTGCTCACAATCTTAGTGGGATCAGTGTGGGCCGATGGCGCAAACTGCACGAACTGCGGTAGTGTGCGTCACCCGTTCTGCTGCGTGCCAATGGTGGCGCCATAGACGCGTTAATCATCAGCCACGTTCGAATGACATGCGCTGCCTTTGCGCCGCAGTGCGGAGAAAGCCTGCAAGGCCGCTGTCATGAACCATCAGACGCGGGCGAACCAGCTTGGCGAAGGTAACGGTAACGCCCGCGGATGAACCGAGGACTCAGCTAGTCCGCCGGGGAAGACGTGTTTCCTGCGAATTGAGACCACTTCTGCCGAGCCCGCTAGGTTTGTGAATCCCTGCCGAATCCGGTAGAATCTAATGACTCGAATCGAGGTTAGGACCCGCTATGAAGGCAGCCATTCATCCCGCATACAACGAAGTGCGCGTGCATTGCGCGTGCGGCAACGCATTTGTGACCCGGTCGACCCATAAGGGCGACATCTCGGTAGAAATCTGCTCAAATTGCCATCCATTTTTCACCGGCAAACAGAAGCTCATGGACACCGCCGGCCGCGTCGAGCGCTTCCGCCGCAAGTACGCCAAGAAAGACGCAGGCCCCGCGACTCCGGCGAAGAAGTAACTTCTTCCGCCACGGATCACGCGGATTCGCGCGGATTGATCAGAGAGTGAGCCCTCGCCCCGGCGGGGGCTTTTGCTTGGTCTGCCCAGTTGCAATGGGATAACATCGACATCCCTAGTTGGAGGAGGCTTCCCATGATCAGAACGCTCTTGTTGTTGGCAGCATTCCTTACTCCTGTTGCGGTTGGCCAGCAGGCGCCCATCAATTCTCCGTTACTGGATCACCTTGCCGGGAGCTGGGTTCTCGAAGGAGCCGTAGCCAGACAGCAAGTCACTCACAACGTCGATGCCGAGTGGGTGCTGGATCACCACTACCTGCGGATTCATGAAGTCTCGCGTGAAAAGAACGACAAGGGAAAGCCCAAGTACGAGGCCCTGATTTTCATCGCCTGGAATGAAGAGCCCAAGCAATACGCGTGCGTCTGGCTGGATGTGTACGGTGGGCTTTCTCCGGTGTCCATTGGCGCGGGCGAGCCCAAAGAAAATGAAATCCCGTTCGCCTTCAAAGATGAAAAGGGAAGCTTGTCCTTGACCAACGATTTCATCTACGAGCCAAAGAGCGACACTTGGGAGTGGCGAATCGACAACATCGATAAAGGCGCGGCGACCCCATTTGCCCGGGTGAAGCTTTCCAGGGCAGCGCACTGAGATGCGGTGCTGAGTACTCGCATGCAAGAGCTTTCATGATTGACCGTGCTTGCTGCGATACCCTTTTTTCTGAGGTCATTAGAATAGCCAAGTGAAGAAGTTCTGGGACAAGTCAACCCCGCGGGCCGCCGCCGGCGCCGTCCCCGAGTTGCTGGCGCCATGTCAGCGCCCGCCTGCTCCCGTCCCGGCATCGCTTCAAATCGGCTCTCTCTGCATCTCTCCGGCGACCGTGCTGGCACCCATGGCCGGCGTCACCGACACCGTCTTCCGCCGCTTCATTCGCAACCTCGGCGGATGCGGCCTCATCATGACCGAGTTCACTTCGGCGGACGGCGTCCTCCGCAAGAAAGATCAGAAGGCCAAGCGCTATCTCCACTTCTACGAAGACGAGCACCCCATCTCCGCACAACTTTTCGGCAGCGATCCGGGCGTCATGGCTGAGGCCGCGCGCATGGTTGAGGGCCTGGGCTTCGACCTGGTGGATTTGAATTTGGGATGTCCCGCGAAGAAAGTCGTCAAGTGCAACGGAGGCTCCGGCCTGCTGCGCGACCTGCCGGCGATCGGCAAAATTTTCGAGGCTGTCCGCGCCGCCGTGAACATTCCTTTCACCGTAAAGTTCCGCGCCGGATGGAACGACGAAGAAATCGTCTGCGTAGAACTGGCTCGCATGGCCGAGTCCTGCGGCCTCGCCGCAGTGGCTCTGCACGCCCGCACCCGCGAGATGGGCTACACCGGCCAGGCCCGATGGGAGTGGATCGCCGCAGTAAAAGATGCCGTCAGGATTCCCGTCATCGGCAACGGTGACATAAGAACGCCCGAAGACGCCTGCGCCATGGTCACGCAGACCGGATGCGACGCCGTCATGATCGGCCGCTCAGCCCCGTCAAACCCTTGGATCTTCCGCCAGATAGAACAGTACTGCACGGCGATGAGCACTGTTCGTGGAGCGGCGGACGCAGCTTGCCCTGAGCGAAGTCGAAGGGTCCGTCCGGTCGAGCGAAGCGAGACTGGTTCTGCCACTGCCGCCGGAGTCGAGAAGTCCACATGGCCTTCGGCCACCCCGGACGAGGGCGTCCGGGGCTCCACAAGCATCGAAGGCTTCGCGAAATCGTCGCAGCCGCTCTACGACCAGCCCTCCGAATCCGACCGCTACCAGATGATCCGCACCTACTTCCAGATGCTGATCGAAGAAGAACTCCCCGACGCCGTCGGCAAAATGAAGCAGTTCGCCAGCTGGTTCACGCACGGCGTCCCCGGCGGCGCAGGATTGCGCAAGGAGATCTACGAATCGAAAAGCGCCCCGGAGATCCTGGCGCGCGTGGAAGAATTCTTCGAAGGAAGGTTATGTGGCGCGGGCACTCTTGCCCGCGAAATCTAGGCCGCCGGAATTACTCTGCCTTCTCTCCACCTTGCACTAATTCATCTCCATCAACTGGAGGATCGCATCCCGCTACGCCGGCCATTGAATCCGCTCCAATATTTCTCGCAGCCGCTTTCCTTTGCCCGGATTGATCATCTCCACGAACGCCACGCGTCCCTCAATGTGTGCCCGAAAGCGCAGGCGTCCGTCGCGGTTCTGGCTCTCCGATCCGAAGCGAACGCAGTTAGTCAGAATGGCTTTGAGCCGATCAAAATCGCGACGCACGACATTCATCCGCTGGTTGATCACCAGCCCGGTTAGGTGTTGCCGTACTCCCTGACGCATCACGCGCGTCTTGCGGTGGTGCACCGTGAATCCTTCTTCCCGCAGAACAGCCGCGACATGCAGCGCAAAGCGCTCTGCGCATTTCTCAAATTCTCGACCGCCGGAAAAGGCAAGATCATCTGCATATCGTGTGTAGTTCGCGCCCGCCGATTTCGCCAGCGCCGTCAATCGGCAATCCAACCGATAACAACAAATGTTGGCAAGCATCGGCGATGTGGGCGCGCCCTGCGGCAGATGCGGCCGCGCATACAACCGGCGAGCTTCGCCCACGCAAACCAGGCCGAGGTCCACCGCGATCTCATCGCGCGGCGTGGCGTTCGTGCAAACGCCGCCGAGCAGATCGGCGACCGCTTCGGGATATCCCAGAGTTCGAAACAGACTCTGAATGCGCGCACCGCCGAATGTAGGAAAGAAATCCCGCACGTCCATCCGCAACACAACCCGATGACCCACGTGCGGCGCGACGAAAGTCTGAATCGATCTCCCCTTCACGAATCCATGCACTGCCTGATGCGGCGGAATCTTCTCGAGTATCCAAATCAGAATCTGCCGCTGCAGGCCTTTCAGTCGCGGCTTCGGCGCCTCAATCAATCGAATGGTGCCAAAACGTTTGGCCAGGATTCGGTAGTGATAGTGCCGCAGCTGCGCACGATTCTTCTTGTAACCTAATCCCTTCAGGTCGGCGAACCACCGCAGTTCGCCTGTATCGAGACCCAGCCACTTGGCCAAGTCTCCAACGGACTCGATGGCGGGAATCTCCCAGGTTTCAGCCGCGGCAACCGGCAGCATATGTTCCGGAGTCGTCCGCCATTCATCAATCTGAAGTTCGCTGAAATACTTGGATCGAGCACGTTTGAAGCCCGCATCACTCCGCAAAAACTGAACCACCTCGCGGAGTCGAGGACGCGTCGCCGTTCCAAACTCGGTGACATAGCGCTGCGCCAGCGGACGCAGCCAACGCCAGGATTTCCCCAGTGTCCGGCTGCAACGTTGCACGAGTAAATCAACGGTTGGTTCGCCGGCCAGCAGAGAGTGGGCGAGCGCCCGAAGAAGAGGTGAATCCGACATGACAGACGACGGCGGAATGCTCCAACGAGTCTGACCATGCGTGAGCAGCACTGCGCCGGTCGCGCAGTTCCGCTCACGCGACGAAAATCCCAACTACTCATGTTCCCCTGGGGTACCCCCAGAGAGGCCCAACCAAGTTCGAAAACCCGGTCCAAGCCAAGCTTGGAGCATTCCACCGCGCGAAAACAATATAGCAGTTCTTACGAACTCGAATCCGATCCTACACTCCCCGCGCCACCGTCTTCTCCAACTCATCTTTCCCTGCATACACCAAAGGCGTCGTTGCATCATGGGGGAAGCCCGTTGGCCGTCTCGAGGATGCAGCAGGCGGTCGCGACAAGAGCCGGCTCATTTTCAGGACTTGCCTTTCGAGCCGCCCTCTTGCGCAGCAATTTTCTTAACGTCCACCGGTCCGCCATCGTCCCCAGCGTTCCACGTTCCGACTAACCTGTCGTCACTGATGCGTACAGAAATGGCGCCGGTTCCCCCGCCGGCATCAAACTCAATCGTGACCGTTTCTCTCTGGTGAGAACCGCCGGTGATGGGAAAATCTCCGCGCGAGGAGTTAATTGTGCCGGAGAGCGCGCCCTCCTTTTCGGTCAGATCGATGCTCACCGTGATGACCTCTTCGGCTTTATTCTTCGCTGTGCCTTCGTAGCGGCCTGTCAATGACGCCTTCGCGGGCGCGTTCTTGCCCTGCTGCGCTTGCGTCACAAAACACAGTGCCAGCATCAAACACGCGATGCACCAGCGCTCAGCCACGAATACTCGACCAAAGTTAGCAACGTTCTTCTGAGACATTTGGATTCACACTCCCTTCGCCACCATTTTTCCTAACTCGTCCCGCTCCACATACGCCCACGGCGTGTTCGGATCATGAGTGAAAACCGTGAGCCACTTCTCCGGGATCGCCTGAGCATAGTACCGCTTCTTGCTCTCAATCGTATCCAGCGGATACAGGTCGAATCCCATGCCCCAGGTGATATCAATGTGCGCCGTGGTCGGAATCAGATCGGAGATATAGCAAGCCGTTGGAACGGAAGAGAAATCTGGTGGGTGCCCCATCCTTCTCGCGTTCTGTGCGAGAGGGTGGGGGTTTTGACTTCCACGAATGATCACCGCCTGCATGTGCGCCGTGTGCCCCGGAAAAGTCTTCACCGAAATGCCAGGGACAATTTCCTCGCTGCCTTTCAACAGCGTCATCTGCCCGCTCGCCACCAGCGAGTCGTAATTGTCCGGAATGTAGCTGATCGCGTCGCGCTCGCTCGGACGCCGCGCATATTGCCATTCGCCTTCCGGAGCGTAGTACTGGGCACGCGGAAATGTTGGAACGATCTTGCCATCCTTGTCCCGCACTGTATTCCATCCGCAGTGATCGAAATGCAGGTGCGAGTTGATGACGATATCGACGTCCTCGGGCGCAATGCCACCCGCCGCAAGATTGTCGAGCAACTTCGCTGGCTGCCCGTAAAACTTGATCATGCGCTCGGAGAGCTTGTTGCCCATCCCGGTCTCGACCAGCACGGTCTGCCTGCCGGTCCGAACGAGCAGCGAGTTGAGTCCAGCAGTGACGTAGTTGCGTTCGTCGGCTTCGACCTTGCGCGACCACATCACTTTCGGCACAACGCCAAAAAATGCCCCGCCATCAAGCGGGTAAGTGCCATCCGAGAAAACGGTGAGTTCGAAATCGCCAAGCGCGAGTCGATGCATGAGGCTAGTGTGCCACACCGGATCCTGCTCACCACGGAGACACGGAGACACGGAGAAGAACGAACAGGAAATTGATTCTCTCCGTGTCTCTGTGTCTCCGTGGTGAATGGGCGTTAACTAGGAATTGAACAGAAATCCACAGCTCGGCCCTCCAGTAACTGAACCCGGAGGGTGCCCGCCAAGGTGCTTTGTTTTCAAGATTTTTGACTTCTAACCCCTTAGGGATCAAGATTTTGCAGACACACTTTGCGAACCCCGCACCAGTCGCGGCCTTCAAAGCGCAGGGGGGGTACGGGTACTAACCAGTTAACTTTCCCATTTCTGTTCTCAATCGCAAGACTTTCCGCCGAAATTTTTCCTTCCCGCGCGTCTCTGATTCTTTCCGTTCCCTGTCGCATCCAATGTTTATCAGTTAATTACTACCGGAGAAACGCCATGATTCAGATTCGTCCTTCCAATGAGCGCGGTGGAGGAAACCACGGCTGGCTCAAAACCCATCACACCTTCAGCTTCAACGACTATTGGGATCCAAAGTGGATGGGGTTCCGCTCGCTGCGCGTCATCAACGAAGATTGGGTTGCACCCAACACGGGATTCCCCACGCATCCGCATCGCGACATGGAAATCATTACGTATGTTCTCGAGGGCAAGCTCGAGCACAAAGACAGTTTGGGAACCGGTTCCGTGATTCTTCCCGGCGATGGACAGCGCATGACCGCAGGCAGCGGCATTCGCCACAGCGAGTTCAATCCGTCGACGACCGACGAGGTGCATCTGCTGCAGATCTGGATTCTGCCGGAGAGAGACGCGCTGCGGCCGAGCTACGAACAAAAATCTTTCCCTGAACAAGAAAAGCGAGGCAAGCTGCGCCTGATCGCGTCGCGCGACGCCAGCGACGGATCGGTGAAGATCAATCAGGACGCGAAGCTGTACGTCACCCTGCTCAAACCCGGGGAAGAAGTTGCACACGAGTTCGCCGCCGGACGTCACGGCTGGATTCAGGTCGCTCGCGGCGCAGTCGAAGTGAACGGAAAGCCGCTGGCTCAAGGCGACGGCGCGGCGATCAGCGACGAGAACAAGCTGAGCATCAAAGGCACAGCAGACGCAGAGGTGCTGCTCTTCGACCTGGCGTAAGTCAACTTCTTAGCCACGGATTGACGCGGATCACACGGATAAACCCACTGCTGAAGATTCTGTCCCTGAAAATCCGTGAGATCCGTGGCTCTGTTTTGCTAGTCTCTTCCCATGCAGCGTCCATTCGGCATCACAGTGATCGCGCTTTTGTTCTGCGGCGCCGGAGTCTATCTCTGGATCGTCGGCGCGACTCTGTTGATCTCGCCGGGAACGCTCTCGCTGATGGCCGGAAAGCAGTTTATGTATGGATGGGAACTGGCTGGACCGTACATGACGCTGCTGTTCGGAACGGGTTATGCCCTCGTCGGCTGGGGATTGTTCCGCCTGCACAATTGGGCGCGGTGGGCCGCGATGCTGGTGATGGTGCTCGGAGTCGCATCGCTCGTGCCGAGAATCTCTATGGCACAGCTTGGTGTCCCAATTTTCTGGTGTGGATTGCGGATCGCCCTGCGCGTTGCCTTAGGCTGGTATCTTGCGCAGGCGCCCGCGGTGATTGAGAGCTTCAGCAAGAAGTGAAGTGCACTGGTCGGAGGATCATCTTCGTGACCTGCTGGGAATCAGTTTTTCACCACAGAGGCACAGAGCAAAGCAAATCAAGACATGATTTTCTCTGTGTCTCTGTGGTGAATTAGGGCTTTGTTTTGGCGAACTCTTTCTCTCCAACGCGCTGGCTGACTTCGAACTTCATCTTACCTGCCTGTTTGTCGGCTTCGACGACGACGTGATCGCCGTGGAGCACTGCGCCGTCGAGGATCTTCAGCGCCAGCGGGTCCTGCACCAGTTTCTGGATGGCGCGCTTCAGCGGACGCGCACCGAAGTTCGGGTCATAACCCTGCGTGAAGAGCAGTTCCTTCGCCGCGTCCGTGAGCTCGAGCGAAATCTTGCGGTCGGCCAGCAGGCGGCGAACGTCTTCCAGGCGGAGTTCGATGATCTTGACCAGCTGTTCTTTGCCCAGCGGGCCGAACACGATGATGTCGTCAACCCGGTTCAGGAACTCCGGTTTGAAGTGCGCGTGCAGCAGGCTCATGACCTGCTCGCTGGCCTTTTCAAATTCTTCCGGCGTGCGCACATGATCCGACTGCAGATAGCTGGAGCCGATGTTTGACGTCATGATGATGATCGTGTTCTTGAAATCGACCACGCGGCCTTTGCCGTCGGTAAGTCGACCATCGTCCATCATCTGCAACAGAACGTTGAAGACATCGGGATGCGCCTTTTCGATTTCGTCGAAGAGCACGACTGCATACGGCCGACGGCGAACTTGCTCAGTGAGCTGTCCGCCCTCTTCGTAGCCGACATAGCCCGGAGGCGCGCCGATCAGCCGGGCGACGGAGTGTTTCTCCATGTATTCCGACATGTCGATGCGCAGCATGGCGTGCTCGTCGTCGAAAAGAAATTCGGCGAGCGCGCGGGCGAGTTCGGTTTTGCCGACTCCGGTTGGACCGAGAAAGATGAACGAGCCGATGGGACGCTTGGGATCGCTGAGCCCGGCGCGCGAGCGGCGAATGGCGTTGGCCACACGCTCCAGAGCTGGATCCTGGCCGACAACGCGCAGGCGCAGGCGCTCTTCCATTGTGACCAGTTTTTTTACTTCGCCCTCAAGCATTTTCGAGACTGGAATTCCCGTCCACTTTGAAACGATGCTGGCGACGTCTTCCTCGTCGACTTCTTCCTTGAGCATGCGCAACCCGCCCATGCTTTCCATCTGCTTGGTGAGTTTCGCCAATTCATCTTCGGCTTGACGAACCAGGCCGTAGCGGATTTCGGCGACGCGCTGCAGGTTGCCTTTGCGCTCCTCGGCCTGCTCTTCAGCCTTCAGCTTCTCGATCTGCTCCTTCAGGGCGCGAATGCGCGCGATGAGATCTTTTTCCTTCTTCCAGTTGGCTTTGAGGGTGTTGGACTTCTCGCGAATCTCCGCGAGTTCCTTCTCGATGACCGCAAGACGCTCTTTGGAATTCGCGTCGTCTTCTTTCTTCAGCGCCTGCTTCTCGATTTCGAGCTGCGTGGCTTTGCGGTCGAGCTGATCGATATCCGTTGGCAGCGAATCGATCTGGATGCGCAGCGACGCGGCCGCTTCGTCGATCAAGTCGATGGCCTTGTCGGGCAGAAAACGGTCGGAGATGTAGCGGTGCGAGAGCGTGGCCGCAGCGACAATGGCAGAATCCTTGATGCGCACGCCGTGATGCACTTCGTATTTCTCTTTCAGACCGCGCAGGATAGCGATGGTGTCTTCGACGTTGGGCTCACCGACGAAAACGATCTGGAACCGGCGTTCGAGGGCGGCGTCTTTTTCGATGTGTTTGCGATATTCGTTGAGCGTGGTGGCGCCGATGGCGCGCAGTTCTCCGCGAGCGAGCGCGGGCTTGAGCATATTGGAGGCATCGATAGCGCCTTCCGCGGCTCCGGCGCCGACCAGCGTGTGCAGTTCGTCGATGAAGAGAATGATCTGGCCTTGCGAGTCTTCGATTTCCTTCAAGACGGCTTTGAGGCGGTCTTCGAACTCGCCGCGATATTTCGCGCCGGCGAGCATGGCGCCGAGATCGAGCGAGACGACACGCTTGTTCTTGAGAGCTTCGGGCACATCGCCGGAAATGATGCGCTGGGCGAGTCCCTCGACGATCGCGGTCTTGCCAACGCCGGGTTCGCCGATGAGCACGGGATTGTTTTTCGTCCGGCGCGAGAGCACCTGGATGACGCGACGGACTTCTTCGTTGCGTCCGATGACGGGATCGAGCTTGCCGCGGCGGGCCTGCTCGGTCAGGTCGCGGGCGTATTTGTCTAGGGCTTGGAACTTCGCTTCGGGATTCTGATCGGTGACTTTCTGCGAGCCGCGGACGGCGGTCAGGGCTTTCAGGATCGCGTCGTTAGTCGCCCCGTGACGGGTGAGAACCTGCGCGGTCGTGTCCTGCTTGAGTTTCGTGGCGGCCAGCAACAGGTGCTCGGTCGAGACGTATTCGTCCTTGAAGTTGGAGGCTTCTTTGAAGGCCTGCTCGAGCAACTTGTTGACCTGGTTGGAGAGCGTGGCCGCTGCGGCTTCTCCCGAGACTTTGGGGAGTTTGTCCAGCTCCTTGTAGAGATCGTTCAGAACGGCTTGCGGACCGATGCCGATCTTTTCGAGCACCGGCGGGACGATGCCTTCTTTGTCTTCGAGCAACGCGGCCAGCAGATGAACGGGCAGCAGCTCGGGATTGCCGTGCTCGGAAGCGAGCTGGCTGGCGCGCTGGACGGCTTCCTGCGCTTTGACGGTAAATTTGTCCCAACGGACGGGCATAAAGTACTCCTATCGAATCGTATTGCTGTAGGCTTGCTATGATTGGGCGATTCTTACCCTCAACTTTTGCGGGTGCTCATTGTCAACCGGAGGGCACCGTTCACAGGAATACTTGAACGCTATTGTGAATGAGTCGACACCTGGAGGCGGGATAAGCTTGAGTGTTGTTTTTATGAATGCTACTCCAGGTGCAAGCGAATCGAATCGTTTTTGACGTACGATTAGATCATTGTCCGGCGCTGTGGCTCCGTCAGGCTCTTCCGCGTATCGGCACCCGTCGCAAATCTGGATCATCCACACTTTTCCGTTGTCCGCCTGCAAATTGCCCACACCCTTTGCGGAAAAGTCTACCGTGATTACTCCGTTCACGATTAGAGCTGTGATCTCAGTAACAGGTTCGAAGTGGGGAGCGGCTGTTGGCCAAAAAGTGAACTGAAGCTTGGCTATTTTAGGAACTATTGGTCTCGGTTGTAGTACGGGAACATTGAATACGGGCGTTCGCTTTGTGTATTCGGCCAGTTCTTGCACACCATTGTTCGTCTTGGCCATCATTGCATTGAGCGATGCCTCGGCTCGCTCGCTGCTACGACGCTGTAAGTGAGACGAGAGGAGACCAGCAATACCCAGCGCAAGGAGTGCAAAAGCGAGAAACCACCGAACCTTCTTTCTCGATTCAAGTGCTTTGATGAACTCTGGGGTAAATACTACTGCGACCCCCACGGCGGCGAGCAATATCCCACAAGCATCTGGTAAATCGTTGAAAAGACTTTGCCAGTCCATAGACTAAGACCTTGCCATTGTGATCCAGTACCTCACGCTTCGCCAGGTTTCCGTAAGAGCTGCAACAAAGCCGGGAGGCGGTCAGCTTTGCCGCCTCGCGCCTCCATGGAAACTATTGAGTAGGCTTCTTTGGTTGCTTTGTCCTCAGCCCACTTGCTGCAATCGCTTTCTCTCGATCGCGCAGCTTCTCGAGGATCTTGATCTTCTCCGAGAAGCTCAGCGCAGCCATGCGAGCTTGGAGTTTCGGCTTACTCATTGCGATCCTCCCAGGAATCTTTGTTCGAACTGTCTCCACTTGGCAGACAGGCTGTGGCGCTCAACAACCTCTTGCAGCTTCCCTCGATCCACCGCGCCTTGCTCCAGGAATTGCTGAATGCGGCTGTGATCTTTCGCGCGGCCGGTATTGAGCGCAATTGTCACTAGATGCTCAGCCGACATGACGCGGGTGGGAACTCCATCGACCTCCGTGGAGATAGCTTGGTTCACGGCTTCCTCTTCCAGCGCGTTCGCGGGCAAAAGGAACTGCACCGGCCAACCGCCCAGCACGATGTATTCGTCCTGGACTTCGCCTCCCCTCGCTTTTAGAAACTCGTAAATCGGGGACAGCGTGACGAGCAATCCTCCGCGGGCAGAGGGAAGCGTCACGAATACATCCAGATCGACGGTTGCTGCCGGAGCGATATAGAAGGTCGCGCCGACCGCTCCGCCGATGGCATAGTTCCCGATGACGCCAGCCGCCTGCATTTGATTGATCGCTTCGAGCGTTGCCTTCATTCGATTACTACCTGCGACTCATTGTGATCCAATGCGTCGCGCTTCGCCAAGTTGTCAAAGAGCTTCAACGGGGAGGCGGTCACCTCTGCGGCCTCCCGTGGACCTCAGGGTTTAGAGCCCGCATTTCATCTCGCTTCTTGGCGGCACGACTGGAAAGTCGTGCCCTTCCCGGTCGTGCCGCCGTCGACCGCGTGCCGCTATCGGCTGAAAGCAATCTAGCTGCGCTCGATGACCGGGTCTAACCCGGTCTCACATAGCTACCACCGGGCTTCGCCCGGGGGCGGACGAAGGCGTCCGCCCCTACATTTGCTACTTACGCGGCCTTGCTTTGGCCCTTGCCTTCAATGGACTTCTCGCTGGCCACGTTGACCTTGATCTGCTTCGGTTTGGCCTCCGCCTTCTTGGGCAACGCGATTTTCAGCACGCCTTTGTCGTAGGTTGCCGCAACGTTCTCGGTGTCTACGGTGTTGGGCAGGGTGAAGGTGCGGGTGAAGCTGCCGTACTGGCGTTCGACGCGGCGATAGTTTTCTTCTTTCTCTTCCTTTTCGATTTTGCGCTCGCCGTGTACGGTGAGGGTGTTGTTCTCCACGCGGACGTCGATGTCTTTCTCGTCGATTCCGGGCACTTCGATTTTGAGCGTGACCTTGTGCTCGTCTTCGTAGACGTCGACGGCGGGGGCGAAGCTCGATGTGGTTAGGGATTCGTCGCGGTCTGCGGCGCTGTAGGAATCGCGGAACACGCGGTTGATGCGGTCCTGCAGGGTGGCGAACTCACGGAACGGTTCCCAACGGGTTAATACGGTCATGGCTAAATCCTCCTTCAGAATTTGCTGGTTCAATTTGCTTAGTTCAGAGACTTCTTGATTTCCGAAGACGCATAGTTAGCGTATAGGAAGCATAAAAGTTGAGCGTATTATTGTCAAGTACAATATGTAACGCATTTTCATTATGTTACGGATGCTATGACGCACTTCAGATAGGCAGTTTCGGGGACATTCAGGAGGATGGGATGGTCTTTCGCCTGTCCGCAGACCGCGATCAGGCGAAGCGTGCGATGCGCGTCGAGGGCCGCCGAGGCCAGCATTTCCAGGAAACTGGACTGGCTCACATGATAGGAGCAGGAGCAGGTGACGAGGATCCCGCCGGGCCGGAGCATTTTCAAGGCGCGAAGATTGAGTTCCTTGTAGCCGCGGAGCGCGGCGTCGAGATCGCGCTTGGTCTTGGCGAAGGCGGGCGGATCAAGAACGATAGCGTCGTAGCGGCGATTGGAGGAGGCGTAGTCCTTAAGCAGATCGAAGGCGTTGGCTTCGATCCATTCGATTTCCGGTTGGTTGTCTCGACGGTTCAGGGCGGCGTTCTGGTCGGCAACTTCGAGGGCGGGACGCGAGCTGTCGACGCCAGTGACGTGAGCGCAGCGCGGAGCGAGGTGGAGGGCGAAGCCTCCCTGATAGCAGAAGACGTCCAGGGCCTCGCCGTGGGCATATTGAGCCGCGGCGGCGTAGTTCTCGCGCTGGTCGAGAAAGGCTCCAGTCTTCTGGCCTTCGAGCGCGTCATAGCGGAACTGGACGTTGTTCATGGTGAACGTAGCGGTTGTTTTCTCGCCTTGCACCAAACCGGAGGCGCGAGGTGGAAGAGTCTCCAGCTCGCGTACGCGCGGGTCGACGCGCTCGACGATGGAAGCGGGATGCAGACGGTCGGTCAGTTCCGAGAGGATGGTCTGCCGCACGGGGTCGGCGTCCATGGCCTGGGTGAGGATTTGCAGCAAGAGGATCTCGCCGTAACAGTCGACGATCAATCCGGGAAGGAAGTCGGCTTCGCTGAAGATAATGCGATAGGCCTCAGTGTCGCGGATGAGCGTTTCGCGATAGGCAATGGCATCGGCGACCCGCTGGCGAAGCAAGGCGGGGAGATCCGCGACGGTCTCGTGCGAGATCATCCGGATAGCGATTTGCGAGGAACTCGAGTAGAGCGCTGTGCCGAGAACTTTGCCGCGATGGTCGGTGATGGTGACTAGGGAACCGGGAGGGATGCCGTCGGCAGAGACGATGTCGGAGCGGTAGACCCAGACGTGGCCGTTTTTGAGGCGCGCGGCGCCGCGCGGGGAGATCTTAACCGCTGGGAGGCTCGAGGCTTGTGGCATGCTGCCATCTTAAATGTATGGGGCACCGGTACTGCAGGCAGGGTCGAGCTGCGCTCGACGACCGGGTCAGGGACCCGGTCCCACACGAGACTGTCGAGCTGCGCTCGACCGGACAGCCGATGGCGGCTGTCCCCACATGGCCGCCTTCAGGACAGGCTCCGACCCGGGTCCCACACAAGACTGGCCGAGCTGCGCTCGACGACCGGGCCAATGGGCCCGGTCCTACACCCGAAGGTCCCACGCCAAAAACCATCAAGCTGCGCTCGACGGCGGACGAGGACGTCCGCCGCTCCACAGGCTTTTAGCTGGCGGCTTGTTCTGTGGGGGTTGCTGGGACGGGCTGTTTCGCGTGGGAGCCGGAGGCGGCTTCGTGACGGGCCAGATCGAGATCGGATCGCAGCGAGTCGAGGGCGACCATGGGGAGCTCGGTGCCGAAGGCGTCGAGTTCGTCTTCCGACCAGCCACCGTTCAGGCGCATGGCTCCGGTGATGTCTTCGGGGAAGGCTTGGCGATAGTCGCCTTCGCGGATGAGAATGTCGCCGATGAGGCGTCCGGTGTGGACGTCGTAGACGCGGCGGCTGGCCTGGCCGTGAGCGCTGGTGAGACAGAGGAAAACCTCGCCCACTTCGGCGAATTCCGCGCGGTAGTACCAGGCTTGGGGAGCGTCGATCTTGGGATGATGGCGCTTGGCGCGCGTGGTTGAGGGTTTCACGTCAGCGAGTTCGTCCGCAGCATTGAAGTAAAGAATGCGCTGGCAGGAATCGCAAACGATGGTCTGTTGTCCGGAACGAACTTCGTTGTAGGTCTGAGGGCGAAGCATCACCCGACAGGCCGTACATTGGTGATCGCGGACTTCGGCGATCCCGCTTCCGCGAAACTTCGATACGCGCTCGTAATGACGGAGCAGGTCTTCGTTGACGCCGGTGCGAATCTGATCGCGCTTGGCGCGCCATTCGGCAAGGAGTTTTTCGTCTTCCGCGGTACGCTGGCGGGCCTGTTCTTTTTCCTTCTCGATTTCGGCAGTTTCGGCTTTGAGCTCGGCCTGTGCGGCCTTGACTTCCTTGTCGCGCGCGTCGGCGTTGACCATCAGCTCGAGAATTTTATCTTCATTGGCGGCGATTTCTTTTTCGGCAAACTGGATCTCGTGCAGCAGAGCCTTATATTGCTCGTTGGTCTTTACGTCGAGAGACTGGTCGCGATACTTGGAAATCTTGCCGCGGAGGTCGTTGATGGCGGTGTCGTACTTGCGGCGGGCGGCTTCGTCGGCCTTGACGGCGGTCTGGGCCTTTTCTAGCTGAGCCTTGGTGCCGGCCAGTTGTTGCTCAATCGCGGCTACGCGTTTTGGAAATTCGGCGATCTCGTCCTGCAGACGGCGGATTTCCTTGTCCGTGTCTTGCAGTTTCAGGAGATTTTCGATGTCAGGAAGCATTCTGCATTGTGTCTACATTGATTCTAGCATGCGGTGGGGCGGCGCTTGCGGGCTCAGACGCGGTGATCCGTGCGAGCGGGGGAAAAGAGCCAAACCGCAGAGGGCACAGAGATCACAACAGAGGAAACAAACAAGTTCCCAAAACGCAACCTCAAGCGCAGAGCCGTGCGGGCGGGGGTTGGCCGGTGTACACTCTTTTTTCGCCCGCTGTACATCTGCAGTCCACTTCTTTTTCTGTGAGGTCGCTTCGTGAAACGACGGATTTCTTTCGTCTCTTGCCCTGCCCTGCTCGCCGCTGTTTTCAGCCTACTCGTCTTTGCTCCAGCCTGGGCGCAGACTGCGCCCACCAAGCCGCTCACCATTGAGGCGCTCTACCAACCCGGGGGATTGGGAGGGCGCGGTCCGGAAACGGTGGAGTGGAGCCCGGACGGGACCAAGCTTTCCTTTGTGCAACGCGACGAAAAAGGAGAGAAGGGCGAGTTGTGGTACGCGGACACGGCTACCGGCGAGAAGAAGGTGCTGGTCAGCGCGGCGAAGCTGGCGTCGCTCGACCCGGACGTGAACAAGGTAAAGAACGAGCGGGAGAAGGAGCGGCTGACGCGCTATCACGTGGCGGCGTACTTGTGGGCGCCGGATTCGAAGCACCTGATTTTCGATTCGCAAGGACAGCTCTGGCTTTACGACCTGAGCAGCGAGACCGCCGTGCAGTTTACATCGGCGCCCGATCCCAGCGGAGATCCGAAGTTCTCTCCCGATGGCGGGCACGTGGCTTACACGCGGAAGCACAATTTGTATGTTCGTCCGGTGAGCGGCAAAACTGAGAAGCAGCTCACCAAGGACACCGGCGACAACCTGTTCAATGGCGATATCGACTGGGTGTACGCGGAAGAGTTGGGCGTGCGCAGCAATTATTTCTGGTCGCCTGACAGCAGGGACATCGTGTTCCTGCACATGGACGAGACCAACGTGCCGGTCTATCCCATAACAGACTGGATGCCGACACACCCCAGCGTGGAGAACGAAAAATATCCGAAAGTGGGCGATCCGAATCCGGTGGTGAAGCTGGGCGTGGTGGACGCAGACAAGGGGAAAGTGCGCTGTATTTCGCTGACCAGCGACGCGGAGGCTTACATTCCACGCTTTGGCTGGGTGAGCGATGGAGTGATCTGGGCGGAGGTGCTGAACCGGACTGAGGACAAGATGGACCTGTATTTCGTGGATGCGAAATCAGGGAAGTCGCGGATCGTACTGACCGAAACTACGCCCGGAGCCTGGATCGATTTCGAGCACACAGAAGTGCGATTTCTGAAGTCCGGCAAGTTTCTGTGGCCGAGCTGGCGCGACGGGAACATGCATCTCTATCTCTACAGCTTTGACAAGCAGAACCCGATGGGCGCGGACGCGAAGCTGGAGCGGCAGCTCACGCAGGGGGATTTCGCAGTGCTTGGGATCGAGGGCGTTGACGAGGCGGCGGGCACGGTGTTTTTCGCCGCGAATAAAGACGATCCGCGGCAGACGCAGATTTTTTCGGTGCAGCTCGATGGGTCGGGGTTCAAGGCACTGACTTCCGAAGAGGGGCAGCATTTTGCAAACTTCAGCGACGACGGGAAGCACTATACGCACACGTATTTTGGTCCCCAGGCGTCGGCCAGCATTTCGCTCTGCGCCGTGGGAGGGTCGTGCACCCCGGTGTGGCGGGCGCGAGACTCTATCGCCGAATACGGGCTGCGCGCGCCGAAGTATCTGGAGTTCAAGGCCGACGATGGGACGGTGCTTTACGGACGGTTGTTGTTGCCTCCGGATGCGGCGGCCAGCGGCAAGATTCCGGTGATTGTGAACATTTATGGGGGACCGGCGGCGCAGATGGTGAGGAAAGGGACGCCGGATGCGTTCGACGAAATTCTGGCGCGGAAGGGCTTTGCTATTTTTGCCGTCGACAATCGTGGAACGCCGGGACGGGATCGGAAGTTTCAGACGGCGATCCGGCAGGAATTTGGCGCGATTGAATTGAAGGATCAGCTTACGGCGCTGGATCAGCTGTTTGCGCAGTATCCGCAGTTGGACAAGGATCGCGTGGCCATCTGGGGCTGGTCGAATGGCGGATCGATGACGCTCTATGCGATGACGCACTCAGATCGTTTTCGCGCTGGCGTGGCGGTGGCTCCGGTGACCGATCAATTGAACTACGACACGATTTACACCGAGCGCTACATGGGGCTGCTCAAGGACGACAAGCCGGGCTACGAACAGTCGGATGTGACGAAATCGGCGGACAAGCTGCACGGGGCGCTGCTGCTGGTGCATGGCACGAGCGACGACAACGTGCATTTTCAGAACAGCATTCAGATGATTGATGCGTTGATCAAGGCGGGGAAGCAGTTTCGGCTGATGATCTATCCCAACAAGACGCACAGCATCGCGGGGAAAGACGCGCGGGTGCATCTGTTCACGATGATTGAGGAGCACTTTGAGCGGGAATTGAAGTAGTGGAGTTTGTGGAGGGACGGGCGCCCCGCCCGTCCTCCGAGCGAAGCTCGGATACGTGCTCTCCTCTGCTCGACTGCCAGTTTACTTACGTCTGCCTGAGCCCTTGCGCGGACTTTCCTTGGAGGAGCTTTCTTTGGACGAGCCCTCTTTTGAGGAGCTTTCCTTCGAAGAGCCGTCTTTGGACGAAGTGTCTTTCGACGAGCTATCCGCCTTGGGCTTGTCGTCCTTCTTGTCTTTCGAACCGGAGTCTCCGCCGGAGGATCCGGGAGAAGTGGATTTCTTGGCGTAGTCGGTCACGTACCAACCGGAACCTTTGAACTGAACGGCGGGAGCGGAGATCATCTGCTCGACCTGGCCGCCGCATTCGGGGCACTTCTTGACCATCTTGGCGGAGTACAACTGAATTTTTTCGAAGCGGTGGCCGCACTTCTTGCATTCGTATTCGTAAAGTGGCATGAGTGTGAGACGGTTGTGGGGAACAACTCAGTTTCATATTGATTTTAGGGGCGCGGGTTGCGCGCCGTCAATTTTGAGGTGTGGCGGCCTGTTTAGCGTCAGGTGTTTGCCGGAGCGGTGCGCTGGCAGCCTTACATCCTGGGCAAGGACGGTTTTTGATGTAACGATAAAATCGAGGGTGTCCTCGGCCGACCCAATACGGAGCTTCGTAGTTATCAATCCCTGGGCCAGCGCTCAGGAAGCTGAAGAAAACGTGGCGCGACGGCCTGACGACGATTCCCGCGTGCCCGGGCCACACCACTAAATCGCCGGGTTGGGGGTGCGTGACGCGTAGAAAGCCTTCGACTCCATCGTAAAGATCGTCGGAGTCCGCGTAGGCATAGGGGAATCCCGCTCGTTCGTAAATCGCGTGAACCAGGTGGGAACAGTCGTGGCCAGCATGTCGACGCACTTTGGAATCGAGCGCGGCCGAGATGACTGCCAGCCCATCGTCTGGACTCAGTGTCCGACTAACTTTTCGCGCATGAGTCCCGCTCGCGGCTTGCCGGGTGGTGCTCGGAGTCCCGGTGCTTGGAGTCCCGGCCTGTCGAGGTGCGGTTTGTGCCGAACATAACTGTGCCGAACATGCATATAGAGCAAACCCACAAAGCAGGGCCGCGATCATAGCTTTCCTCGGAGTCGGCATCGTTCCATTGTGATGCGGGATTCGTCTGCGGTGAAGATTACGGTTGTGCACGGACAGGATGAGGCAAGCGGAGAACGCCGTGACAGAGCTGGTAGCTATGCTCTTAGCAGGCGTTTGGGTGCGGTGTTGCGCCAAGCGGCTTGGATGGCCTTCTGGAGGACCTCTTTCTTAACAGCTTTCAGATGGACGCTGGTGGCGCCACGGCGTCCCCAGACTCCGTTCACCGGAACGAATACATCGGGATAGTCTTTCGAAAAGTAATGCTGATCTTCGGGGGAAAGCTTGACCATGCCGTGAGTTTTGTCGGGGTAGCCGAGAGTGGCGAAGATTTTTCCGGCGACGCGGAAGTCGGGATGGTTCATGTGAGAATGCTCTTCGGTCTCGGGAAGGGCGAGGGCTAGCTGGCGGAAGTCTTTGACGGTCAAGTACGGTTCTCCTGACGTTGGGACACTAGGATAAACCGCAGGCGACCCGAAAAGTTACGGATGGACAACGCAGTGATTCGTATCAGCGCATCGCTTCAGCGATGCCGACAGATGAGGGGAATGCCGAACGGCTTCAGCCGCTGATTCTCGGCGCCAGGTTCGCAGCGGCTAAAGCCTACGCGCTCTGCGCCGCTTTCGGCATGCCTGAAAGGCATGCCCTGATACAAATCCTTGTCTCTCGGCGGTGGTAGACTCCGGCCATGAAGGATGCGCAACAGCACGCCGCGGTTTCTGCCGGGCCCGCGCTGTATCTGGTGGGGACGCCGATCGGGAATCTGGAGGACATCACGCTGCGGGCGCTGCGCGTGCTGAAGGAAGTCGATGTGATCGCGTGCGAGGACACGCGGCAGACGCAGAAGCTGCTCAATCATTACGCGATCGCGACGCGCACGACCAGTTATCACGAGCACAACGAGATGACGAAGTCGGCGGAGCTGGTCAAGGAGATGCAGGAGGGCGCGAGCGTCGCGCTGGTGACCGACGCTGGGATGCCGGGGATTTCTGATCCGGGGTACCGGCTGACCGCGCTGGCGATACGGCATCGGGTGCCGGTGGTGCCGGTGCCGGGGGCGTCGGCGTTTCTGGCGGCGCTGGTGGCGAGCGGGTTGCCCACGGATTCGTTTCGCTTCAGCGGATTCCTTCCGGCCAAGCGCGGGGAGCGGCGGGCGGCGCTGGAGGCGGTGAGGAATTCTCCGCGGACGCAGGTTTTTTATGAGGCGCCGCACCGGGTGGTGGAGGCGCTGGAAGATGTGGTCGAGGTTCTGGGAGAGGCCCGGCATGTGGTGATTGCGCGCGAGGTGACTAAGCTGCATGAAGAGTTTCTACGCGGGCGCGCGGGCGAGGTGCTGGAGAGCTTGAAGTCGCGGGATGCGGTGAAGGGCGAGATTACGCTGCTGATTGGGAAGGCGGAGGAAGGCGAAGCTCGTGGAGGGGCGGACGCTGTGGGGACGGGCACTCTTGCCCGTCCGACCGTGCGGCAGCGGGTGGAGCAGATCATGGCGGAAGAGAAAGTAGACGAAAAGGCCGCGCTGAAGAGAGTGTCGAAGGAGCGGGGAGTGTCGAAGAGCGAGGCTTACAGGGAGTTGCAGAGGAGCAAATCCTAGGGCTTGCTCGGGCCGAGCGCAGAATATCACGCAGATCCACTCATTGGGGAATCGCAGAAATTGGGAAATGAACGTAGCGGATTCTCTTCCGCTTCCAGGTGTAGGTTATGTGCAGCGCGCCATCTTGCCCTTGGATGAGCGCCGGATAGGAATACTCTCCGGCTTCATCTTCGAGAGTCGAAAAGACGCGAAAATGCTCTCCATCCGCGCTGACCGCAAGGTTCAGCGGCGTACGCTCAGTTGTGCTGTTGTTAAGAACCAGCACCACGCGTCCATCGTTCAGAGTGACGGCGTCGATTCCGGAATTTGGGTTGGGCAAATCAATCGGCTTGGCTTGCGTCCAGGTCTCTCCTTCGTCAAACGAATCAGCGACACAGATTTTCCCGATCTGCCGCGTTGACCTGGCGTAGAGACGCAGGTGTTTTCCGCCGAGCGCAACAATGCTAGGCTGGATGATGCCGTAGGGTTCGTCGTCGCCACTGGATGGGCCGCCAGTGAGACCATTGCCTGAAACGGTAATGGGGCCGAATTTCGTCCACGTGCTTCCGCCATCTCGACTGCGCTCGATCCAAACAGCCCAGGACTGATAACTCTCCACCGAGGTGCCACTCACAATGTTGCCGTTTTCCAGAACCAGAGGTTTGGTTCTGATGGGGCCGTAGAGCCCTGCGGGCAGGTGTTCGGGCTTTGACCACGTCTTGCCATCGTCATCGCTCCACATTCGTCCAGCGGTCCAGGTTCCAGGACCGGGCCCGAACTTGTAATAGAGCCACAGGCGCTGGTCCTTCCCATAGAACAACACGGGATTCCACGTGGGTGTGCCGGGTTCGCGTACGAGTTTAGCCGGCGGCGACCACTGATCCCGAGAGCGTCGAGAACTCCAAATGGCAACATCGCGTCGGCCTTCGCCAGTCCCACCGAACCACGCCACCAGGAGGTCTTGATTTCGGAGCTCGACGACTGTAGATGCGTGACACGAAGCAAAGGGCGCGGAGGTGAAGACGAATTCGCTTGTCTGCGGCGGTGACATGGCGGCGCTTGAGAAGACTAAAGATACGACCAGTGCGAGCGAACCCTTCCATTCGCGATGCATGCAGCTTTGTCAGAGCAAATCAACGCTGGGATCGAATGACTGCCAGATGTAAGATACCGTCGGCCACCAGTTCCTACTTCCCTGCTAACTCCTTCTTCACAATCTCGCTGACCATTTTGCCATCCACGCGCATGCCAGCGGCGTTGAATCTTGCCATCGCGTTCTTCATCACCGTGCCCATTTCTTTCATGGTGGGCGCGCCCATTTCGGCGATGGCCGCCTTTACTCCGGCGACTACTTCGGCTTCGCCGGCGGCTTTGGGGAGGTAGGTTTCGATCAGGACGATTTCGGCGGCTTCTTTGTCGGCCATCTCCTGGCGTCCGCCCTTGGTGAATTGCTCGACGGATTCCTTGCGCTGCTTGATCAGCGTGGCCAGTACCGCCTGGGATTCCTTTTCGTCGAGCGGGGCCATCTTTTCGACCTGGCGAAGGTGCAGTGCGCTCTTGACCATGCGCAGGGTGGAGAGGCGCGCTTCGTCCTTCGCCTTCATGGCGGTGACGATGTCTTTCTGGATTTGTTCGACTAAGCTCATGAGGGGATTATAGACTTCAAAATCCCCACGTCTCGCAAAAGACGCGAGACATGGGGCACCCGGCCCTGTGCCGTCCCTGACGGGACTCGGTCCATTCCAAGTCGCTTTCCCGGCACTGCGGTGCCGGGTTTTCGCATTTCGCTGCTACGCAGCTGAAGGAGGCTTGTGACTGGCATCACAGCGCAGGCAACGGACGGAACTTAGTCTTCTTGCTTGTTCCGAGCACCTGCTGAGAAAAGACCGCGGGCGGGCTCGCAATCCACGAAAGACTGCAGGAGGTGATGAGATGCGCGTCTTGATTGTCCACGCCAGCCGTTATGGCGCCACGCAAGGAATCGCGGAGCGCATTGCAGCCATCCTGCACGAACAGGGGATGGAGGTCACGGTGAAGCCGGTGCGGGATGCCGGTGATCCTGCGGACTACGACGCCGCCGTGATTGGAAGCGCTGCCTACTACTTCCACTGGATGAAGAAGGCCACTGAATTCGTTCGGCGAAACCGCGCCGCGTTGGCCGAACGGCCGGTCTGGCTGTTCAGCAGCGGTCCTTTGGGCACAGCGGCCAAAGATGCCCAGGGCCGCGATCTGTGCGCGGTCACGGTGCCGAAGGAAATCGCCGAGTTCCGAGAAGCGATTCATCCCCGCGACCATCGGGTCTTTTTCGGTGCGCTGCACCGCAACAAGCTCGGCTTCGCTCACCGGCTCATGTTGAAGCTGCCGGTGAACAAGGACAATGCCATTTTCCCTCTGGGCGACTTCCGCGATTGGAACGACATCGAGGCTTGGGCCGGCAACATCGCACAGGAACTGAAGGCTTCGGCGCACGATGCTGAGCTTTCCGGCGCACACGACCGTGGTGCCCTGACCACTCAATGAGATGGTCTGTTCCCCGCGAAATGCCGAGTCTGCGCGTGCTTCTGGGGGCGCCGTTCCGGTAAACTAGAAGACTATCCCTACTCATCAAGGATGTGACTATGTTGCACAAGAATCGTCTTTTTACTCCCGGGCCAACGCCGCTTTTGCCGGCGGCGCAGACAGCCATGGCCTCGTTCACTGCGCATCATCGGACGGCCGATTTCAAGGCGCTGTTTCAGCGCGTGCTGGCCGACATGAAGGAGTTCATCGGCACGAAGAACGATGTACTGGTGCTGGCCTGTTCGGGCACGGGCGTGATGGAGGCGTCGGTGTCGAACCTGACGTCGCCGGGCGACAAAGTGCTGGTGCTGACCGCGGGGAAGTTCGGAGAGCGCTGGACGGGACTGGGCAAGGCGTTTGGCTGCAACGTGGACGTGCTGAGCGTTCCTTATGGGGGAACGTTTTCACTGGATGAAGTTCGGGCGAGGGTGACTCCCGATGTGCGCGCGGTGTTTGTGCAGGCGACGGAGAGCTCCACCGGCGCGCGTCATGACGTAGAAGGCATCGCGAAGATTGTGCGGGCGCAGGGCGACGGTACGCTGCTGGTGGTGGATGCAATCACTGGGCTGGGCACGACTCATCTCAATGTCGACGGTTGGGGCGTGGACGTGATCATCGGCGGCTCGCAGAAGGCGCTGATGATGCCTCCGGGGCTGGCGTATTGCGCGGTCAGCGCGCGGGCGTGGAAGCGGATGGATACGACGACCTCGCCGCGCTATTACTTCGATCTGCGCAAAGAGCGAAAATCGGCGGCGAAGGGCGAGACGGCCTACACGCCCGCGACCTCGTTGTTCGCTGCGCTGGGAGCGGCGCTTGAGTTCGTGCGCGGCATGGGCAGCGGCGATCTGGCCAAGGGTCGCGAAGAACTCGTTAACAACGCCGAGCTTTGTGCCGAGATGACACGCGCCGGAGCCAAGGCTCTGGGACTAAAGCTGTATGCTTCTGCCCCCGCGGCGGCGCTCACCGCGATCTCCGCCCCGGAAGGACTCGACTCCGGAAAAATTGTGAAGGAGTTCCGCGAGTCCTTCGACGCAGTGGTGGCCAACGGGCAGGGAGAGATGAAGGGCAAGCTCTTCCGCATCGCCCACATCGGCTACTACGACTACCTCGACACCATCGGCATTCTGGGCGCGCTCGAACACGTGCTGGCCAAGGTTACCGACGCGAGTGTCGAATATGGCGCGGCGGTGCGGGCGGCGCAGGAAGTCTATGCCCGCACCCAGTCCGAGAAGCGACAACTGGTGGGCGCCTGAGGGCCGCACCGAGCCTGCGGTCTAGTTGACGGTGAAGGTCATCGGCGTCGAAGTCTCAGCCATGGTGCCGCCGCCGTAAATCCCACCGGGGACGGCGGGATTGGTCACCGTAACCGGCACCGCGCCAGTGTTCATGGTCGCAGAGGCTGGAATCGTGGCCTGAAGCTTGGTCGAACTGACGAAGGTAGTCGTCATCGCCACACCATTGAAGTTGATGACCGCGTTCGACACGAAATTCGTGCCATCGACTTCCAACGGGACCGAGTTGTTGGCGGTCGCGCTGGGCGGACTAAGCTGGGCAACGGTTGGCATCGCTCCCGCTTGCGCGGGCATGGTTTTTTTGGAGTAACCGCATCCTAGAGCCAGCGCGATCAGGCTAATCAGAAACGTGGTTTTGACGATTTTCAGGGTGCACAGAGTTTTCATGTTTACTTCTCCCAGGGGCCGGGGCCCATTGAAAGAAGTCTAGAAAGTCCGGGCGGAGGGCGTGTCAGGCGCGTGTCATATTGCCGTCAAATGCGTGTCATGCCGATTTCTGGTAGTCGGCGCAAGGGTTTCTGAAAATAGGATCTTTATTCAAAGGACTCATTCGTGAAAATCATCGTAGCGGAAAAAATCTCTGGGTCGGCCGTGGCGCAGCTGCAAGAGCCGGGCTGGACCATCCTCACGGCAGATCAACTCGAAGGCAAACTGGCGGAGCATCTGGAGACGGCCGATGCACTGATCGTGCGTTCGGCCGTGCAGGCCGACGCCAAGCTCCTGGAGCACGCGAAGAAGCTGCGCGTGATCGGACGCGCGGGCGTGGGCGTGGACAACATCGATCTCGAGGCCGCGACCCACAAGGGCATCGCGGTCATGAATACGCCGGGCGCGAACGCGGTCGCAGTGGCGGAACAGACTCTGGGGATGATGCTGGCCATGGCTCGCCATCTGTGCCGCGCCGACGCGCTGATGCATGCGGGTAAGTGGGAGAAGAAATCGCTGCAAGGAACGGAACTGCGCGGGAAGACGTTGGGCATCATCGGGCTGGGACGGATCGGCATGGAAGTCGCGCGGCGGGCGCGGGCGTTTGGGATGGAACTGGTGGCGCACGATCCGTTTGTGTCGGTGGCAGTGGCGAAGGATCAGGGAATTCGGCTGGCGGGGCTCGACGAACTCTATGCGGCGGCCGACTACATTACGCTGCACGTCGGGCTGACACCGCAGACTACGGGAATGATCAACCAGGCGTCGATCGCGAAAATGAAGAAAGGTGTGCGGCTGGTGAACTGTGCTCGTGGTGAACTGGTGAACGAGGCAGATTTGGCGCAGGCGCTCCAGCAGAAGCACGTTGCGGCGGCGGCGCTCGACGTTTTTGTGGAAGAGCCACTGAAGAACTCTCCGCTCACCGGGCTGGAGAATGTCGTACTTACGCCGCATGTGGGCGGCTCGACGTTTGAGGCGCAGGAGGCCGTGGGCGTGCAGATCGCGCAGCAGGTCAAGGAATACCTGAAACATGGAGTGATTCAGAACGCGGTGAACGTGCCGTCGGTGTCAGCTGAGGAATACGCGACCATGCAGCCGTACATTGTGCTGGCGGAGCGCATGGGGGCTTTTCTGGCGCAGGTCTCTGAAGGCTCGATCGAAGAACTTTCCATTCGCTACAGTGGACACATCGCAGAATGGAAGACGGAACTAATTCGCAATGCGGCGATCAAGGGCATTCTGAACCAGGCGCTGGAGGAGAAGGCGAATCTTGTAAACGCGGCGGCGATTGCCGATGCGCGCGGATTGCGCGTGCTCGAATCGCACAAGGCGAAGGCTTCCACTGGCGGTGCAGGGAGCGTGCTTTCGATCTTCCTGAAAAGCTCGACGGAAGAGCACATGGTAAAGGGTGCGGTGCTGCACGAGACTGCGCCGCGGCTGCTGCATGTGGATGGCATCGACGTGGAGGCTCCGCTGGAACGCAACTTGATTTACATGCGGAACCGCGACGTTCCGGGTGTGATCGGCAAAGTGGGAACGATTCTGGGCGAGGAGTCGATCAACATCGCCGACTTTTCACTGGGGCGGAGAGCTGCCGAGAGTGCAGACCAGTCGCGCGAGGCCATCGCAGTCGTCCACGTGGACGGACAAGTGCCGGAGAATGTGCTGGCGAAGCTGCGGACGATTCCGGCGGTGCAGAAAGCGAAGGCGGTGCGGCTGTTCTAGGGAAATCGCGGTTTCAAATCGTAGAGTTCAGGTTAAGAACTAAAGTCTCGTGATTGATGAAAACGTTCCTCATTGGCCTGCTCGCCATTGCCTCTGCAGTTTGGGCACAAGACTGTGTCCCGGGCAAGCGTGCGTTCAGGCAGCCTGTAACTTCGCCTGATGGTCTTTATCGAGTTTCGAACGTGTTTTGTTCTGATCAAGCTCACGAAGGCGAGTTGGTATTGGTGCTTCGAAACCTCAAATCTGGGGAAACCCGGACCCTTTACACGTACAACAGAGATGCGACGGTGCTCTGGTCGCCGGACAGCCGGTGGGTCGTAATCAACGATTTTGCCGGGAGCGACTATACCAACAACCTACTTGTCTCCGTCGATCGAAGGGGGCCGCCGATTGATCTAAAAGAACGGCTTCTGCGCTCTGATCCGAAACAAAGCGTCCTGAAGAGTGACCACCTTTACATCGCGGCGATCGAGTGGGAATCAGAGAGCGAAATAAAACTCCTTGCCTACGGCCACGATAGCGAGCGGAGAACATCTTTCTGTCGGTGCTTTCAAATGTCGTTGGAAGGGAAAGTTGAACAGTGTCATGTGCCCAACGCAGAAGATGAGGACTACTGCGTCAAGCTCGAAATGAAAAGAGAGAAGGATCGGCATTCTGCGTTACGAGGGCAGACAAGCAAGGGGCAGTCGAATCTGCAATCGGAAGTGCGGTAAGTAATTTGCCGGTCGCTTGCCGGTGTCTGGTTACGATTCCGCTTCATCTCTCCGCAGCTTGCGGCTTTCGGCGAGCAACGCCATGGAGTGCATCAGGTTCTGCAGCGTGACGATGCCGATCAGGCGCTGGTCTTCGACCACGGGAATGATGCTGGAATTGCGCACGGTGAGTTTGCGGAAGGCTGAGCCAAGCGAGTCCTGACGCACGGAAACTTCGAAGATCTTGTTCATCACGGCCTGCACGTAGCCGTTTCCTTCCGCCCGCAGAGCGTCGAGGATGCGCTGCTTCGAGATCACTCCCACCATATCGCTGCCGCGCACCACTGGAAAATCATCTTGTAGAGAATGAACGGCTTTTTCCAACGCATCTTCCAAAGTGTCGGCAGGGGAGAGCGTGGCGAAGTCGGTGAGCATCACTTCTTCGAGCCGGACGTTGTCGAGCACCGACTGGAAGACGAGCGCGCGCTCCTCCAACTGAGCGGCCGAGAAAACGATGACGCCGACCATGGTCAGCCAGTTATCGCTGAACAAGCCCGCGACCATCAGCACCATCGCGATGGCGTTGCTGATGGAAACCGCGCGCCGTGTGGCGGCGGAAGCATCGAGAGAGCGGGAAAAGAATGCGCGCAGAATACGCCCGCCATCGAGCGGATAGGCGGGCATGAGATTCAAGACTGCCAAATAGAGATTCGCCCACACCAGGCTCTTCAGCAAGTTGCCAGCCTGTAGAAACGGCCACTTCCAAAGATCGCCTCCGCGACCTGCGCCGGTTATAGCGGCGACCGCCAGAGACCCGAGAGCCAGGTTCACCAAGGGTCCGACAAGGGCAAGCCGGATTTCCCGTTTCCACAGCAAGGCGGCAGGCTGCGGCTTTTCCGTCCTCGATTCGTCGTACAACGTGACGCCGGTGAGCGGCAGCAGAATCACAGCCTTCGGGATCATGCCGAAGCGGCGGGCGGCTAGCATGTGCCCGCATTCGTGGGCGCCAACACAAGCCAGAATGATGGCGACGAGTGCCAGGTCGCGCGGGCCGTTGGCATTGCCCTGGTGCGCACTGTAATCCGTCCAGAAGACGAACATGGGCAGCAGGAAAAACGTGAGGTGAATGCGGACGTCAACGCCGAACAAACGTCCCACGGGAATGGACCAGCTGCGCATAGGCCTTCGCTACTTTTATTCTACATGGACAGATATATTGAATGCGGCAACCGAAGGTACAGAGCCATGCGGGTGATCGCGGGAAAATACCGGAGCCGGCCGTTGCGTTCGCTGCGCAGCATGGATATTCGTCCGACCTCGGACCGGCTGCGGGAAACGCTATTTAACGTGTTGACGGCGGGGAATCCGGCGGCGCTCGAAGGTAGCGTGTGGCTCGATTTGTTCGCTGGTACTGGAGCGGTGGGAATCGAGGCCCTGAGCCGCGGAGCCAAGGAAGTGTATTTCGTGGAGCGCTCCGCACCGGCGGCAGACGTGATTCGCGACAATCTGCAAAGTCTCGGCATTGGCGGCGGCTTTACATTGCTGCAGGAGGAATTGCCCCGCGCCTTCTGGCGCATGGAGCGGCAGCACGTGGCCGCCGACGTGGTGTTTGTTGACCCGCCGTATCGCATGAAAGACGCTTACACCGACACGCTGCGGGCGTTGGTGGATTCGTCGCTGGTGTGGGCCATGTCGGTGGTGATTGCCGAACACGAAAAGAGATTCGATCCTGGCGAGGAGTTCGGCCCGCTGCGGCGGTTCCGGAAGCTGGCCCAGGGCAGTGCGGCGCTGAGTTTCTACCGCATGGGGAGCGCGGGGGATCTGCGGGTATGAGGGACCAATGCTACATGATCAGTTCGTCTGCGCGATGTGCGAGGGGATACTTCATCTCCTCCAGATCGTTCTTCACCATGTTCAACCCGTAGACGCATCCTTCGAAGTTCTTCGAGAGATTGGCAAATAGGGGCGCGACCTTGGCGTACTCGAAGTCCTCAAACTTGGAGACGATGTAGTAACTTTCTTTCCCTGCCTTGATCCATTCCACGAAATTTTCCAGACGATGACGGCGCAGGCGGAAATGATTAATGCTCTCGGGAAACATTCCCGCGAAGAATAACGCGTAGTCGCCGATATGCTTGCGTACCTGGCGCTCGCGATCAAAAGAAGGCGCGGGACCGTAGACCGGATCGGATTCCACCAGCATCTCGCCAACGTCCGCGAGCGGACGATTTGACGCGTCGCAGATCTTATAGAGTTGATCGGCTTCGCAGAACTCCGCCAGCAGGTGAGAAACGTAGGCGACCACCTGCGGATCGCGGATGCCGATTTCTGCCGCGTAATGTCGTCCAACCAGATCCTGAAACAACTGCTGCAGCGGATGCGATTCCGGAATCATGATTTTGGGCTCCCTGAAACTGTGCGCCGGGCGGGGAATTTCGGCCACATGCGTGAGTAGATACCTCAGTTTGATAGTGCAACGCAAGTGACTTTTGTTTATCCACAGGATTCGTTTTCCTAATGAGTTAGGGGGCGTGGCATATAAAGGAGTTGTCGGCAATTTTTGCTGGCAGTCAGAGCGAGCGGCTGCCAATTCCAGCGACCTCGGCGTCTTTTCTCGCGATGTAGAATGAGCGACCACGGAGGAATCGCATGGATCGTCACAATCTGGAACGGCAGAACATTTCAAGCGGTACGGCGTGGGAGCCCATTGTCGGTTACTCTCGTGCGGTGAAGATTGGGTCTTATGTGCACGTGTCGGGGACAACCGCCACTGGGCCGGACGGAAAGATCGTTGGCGTAGGAGACGTGTACGCGCAGGCGGTGCAGACGTTGAAGAACATCGAAAGCGCGCTGAAGAAGGCCGGGGCGAGCATGAAAGACGTCGTGCGCACTCGCATGTACGTCACGAACATCGCGGAGTGGGAGAAGATCGGCAAGGCGCACGGGGAATTTTTCCGCGATATTCGCCCGGCTACGGCGATGGTCCAGGTGAGCGCTCTGATCTCGCCGGAGATTCTGGTCGAGATTGAGGCGGACGCGGTGCTGTCGTGAATCGCGATATGGTTCAAGTCAAGGGCTTCGACATCTTCACGAAATGACAAGGTACCTTACAGAAAGCCGAGGTCTTCGGCAACCAGGAAACTCCCCGTTTGCAGCAATTCCCGGACCGTCGCCAAGTCGACGCGATCGCGGTCGATGAGGAAGCTCTCGGCCTGCCGAAACGCGGCGTTGATCACGGAGGCTATTGCTTCCACGTCCCGGGTTTCCGCCACACGTGTCTGCAAGATTCTCCCACTGGCCCCCGTTGCGTTCCTCGCGGTTCGCTCTCTCGGGATAAGCCAACCCCGAACTGGGAGCCCTGAGAATATTCTTTTGCAAATTCCCTTGACAAGCGCTTCGCCGCGAGCATAATCCATCAATCCAGTTTCGGACAGTGGGACGGTTCCGGATCGTCAGGGCCGAAGGAGGTACTTATGAGTGTGCTGGAACTTTGTGACCGGGAGATTGCAGCGGTGGGTCTGGAAGCCAGTGTGGCGGACGCGATTCACAAGATGCTGGACCACCACGTGGGCGCAGTGGCGGTGGTCGATAGCGAGTACCGGGTCGCGGGCATTTTTACCGAACGCGACGTGCTGCGAAAAATGTCGCTCAGCCACGTTGATCCCAAGACGACGCCGGTGCGCGATCTGATGACCACTCCGGTGGAAATGGCCACGCGCGGCACGGGCCCCGGCGAAGCCCTGACGACGATGCTGGAGCGGCATTTCCGGCATTTGCCAGTGGCCGACGACGGCGGCAAGCTGCTGGGGATTCTCTCCATCCGAAATCTGCTGGAATGGCGCGTGGATGACCTGAGCCGCGAGCTGGAGTCGCTCGAGCAATACGTCTCGAATGATGGGCCGGGCGGCTAGAAGAGACTGCGTCCAGCCGCGAAGGGGCGGCATGTGAAAGCCCGGCAAGGCAGTGCCGGGTGAGAGCTGTCGAGCCCACAACCTATGCGGAGGCCAGCGGCACGGCTGAAGCCAGTCCCCGAGCTCCACTTGCCTAGATCCGGAATGGCGCGGCCAGCAGGCGGAACGGCAACGTGATCGCCAGAAAGACAATCTCCAAAACTCCGTGAACCGCGACGCCGATGATTCGGAACGGAAGCAGAAGTAGCCACACGAACGGGTAGGCAATCAGAGCCAGCAGGGCCAGCGGCCAGCAGAGCACGAAGAGGATGCACCAAAGTAGGAACGTGAACATCGCAGAGACCTCCTCTACTTAATTGTACGTCGGAGGAGGATCGGAAGTTCCGCTCGTTGGCGCTATTCGGCGGATTAATGGGCGCGCTGGACTACGAAAGTCAAAGCCGCATTTCTCGCGCAAAAAGGGCGCGAGAAACGGGGCACCCTCGGTTCTCTTTCGACCTTGGATTTCCTTCGACTCCCGCAGATTCTCCTTAGAACAGAGCGGTGGAGCGGCGCTTCCAGGATTTGCCTTTTTCCTGGGCGATTTTTTCCATGTCAGCGACATAGGCTCCGGCTTGCGTAAGAACATGGTGCAGGTCGTTGCCGATGCTGATGAAGGTGAATCCCTTTTCGAGGAATTCGCCGACGCGGCTCGTGCCGAACAGGAACAGACCGAGGATGACGTTGTTCTTGCGGGCATGCTCGACCAATTTCTTCGTGGCGGCGTCGAGTTCGGGTGAAGTGTACATGTGGGGGAACTCGTATTTGTTGTAGAGGCCCATCGACATGCAGAGATCGTTCTGGCCGAGGAAGAGAATGTCGACGCCGGGGACGGCGGCGATTTCGGCAATGTTCTCGATGCAGGAGGCAGTCTCGACTTGCAGCGCGACGATCCCTTCATTGTTCCAGTTGCCGGCGTAACCGAGTAGTCCGGCCTTGTTCATGCTGCGCTGCGGGAAGTAGACCGAGCGTGTGCCGACAGTGGGATATTTGGTGCAACTGATGGCTTCGCGGGCCTCCGCGGCGGTATTGATGTAAGGAATGAGGACGCCGTCGGCGCCCATGTCGAGCGCCTGCTGGATTCCAGGACGGTCGGCGTATCCCCCAACGCGCACGAGCGACTTGGCGCCGCCGTTAGAGATACCGCTTAACATCACAGAGAGTTTCTCGTAGCCCATGGGACCGTGCTGCGTGTCGACCAGCAGCCAGTCGTAGCCGCTGTGCGCGAGTTGCTCGCCGACGGTAGGACTATGCGCGTTGAGGAACAGGCCCATCTTCGGACTGCCGGCGCGCAGCTGCTTTTTGAATTCGGATCCGCTGAGTGCGGGGTCGGGCATGGGAATCCTCCTTGAAGTCGAATTGCGTAGTGTACCGTATGGGAATAGGAAGACGGAGAATGTGGCGTGAATTTTTTCCTCGTGTGACCGCGGGACAGATGAACAGCACATTCCTCGGTTGCCGTCGCATTCGCTCCGGCCACTCCTAGAATGACAAGATCTTGAAACTGGGCCTATAGTGAGTCTGACGGTAGGGAGATCACGATGCGGTTGCTACTGAACTGGGTGTTAAGCGCGCTCGCGGTGTGGATTGTGGCTCAGGTGGTGCCGGGGGTGCACGTCAGCGGGGCGGTAGCGGCGCTGATTGCGGCGCTGGCGATTGGGTTCATCAACGCGACAATTGGCGCGCTGCTCAAAATCATTACTTTTCCGTTGACGCTAGTGACGCTGGGTTTGTTCTGGTTTGTGATCAACGCGCTCATGCTGGAACTGGCTTCGGCGGTGGTGCCGGGGTTTCGCGTGCACGGGTTCGTGGCGGCGTTCATTGGAGCGATCGTGCTCAGCCTGGTCAACCTGTTGCTGAAGGCGATTGTGATGCCGCCGAAGGACCAGCATTAGGTCCATTGTCTGGTTGCGCGGCGTCCAGGTGCGCGGCGCGAATCTTCTCTAGCGTCTTCTCCGGATCGAAAATTCCCTGCAGCCAGGTGCGGTACCACTGGTAACGGCGTCCGCTACGCGTTTGGACCACGATAGCGGGAGCGTCGTCTCCAGCGCCCTTCTCCACTTCCGCCGAAACAATTTGATCGTAAGGGACCATCTGGAACTCGTGGCCGGAGTCGTAGACGAGCATCGTGGCAGTGAAACGAAACGGGCCGAGGATTTCGAAGTGTTCCGCCATCTCAATGTCGAGACGCTCGGAGACTTCCCTTAGATTCCCGTAGCGCATGAGTTCGTGGTTCACCGGATGCTTCTCGGGAAAGCGTGCCCAGAGGAACGGGAATGCGGTAAAGAACAGCGACGCTGCGGCAAAGAGTCCGAAGCCGGTGGCGCTGCCGGCGCGGAATCCGCGGGGCCAACCATACCAGGCGCAGAACAGCGCCCAGCCCGCGAAGATAAAACCTGCCAGCAGGAACGAGAAGTTGATCCCGCGAATTTTACGCTTCGTGTATCCCATCTAAGGTTTCGGGGACGAGCCGGACTTCTTCGGTTTGATCGCCTGCCAGTCTTCTTCTTTCAGGAGGCGGCCCAGGTTGCTGAATTCTCCGGCGCCTTGCAGGAATTCGCCGCCGTCCATGCGGATGACCTCGCCGTTGATGTAGCCCGATCCGTCGCTGACGAGAAACGCAGCGAGGTTGGCCAACTCTTCGACCGTGCCGAAGCGGTGGAGCGGGTTGCGGTCGAGGGCGACAGTTTCGAGTCCGGGATGTGGCAGGACACGCGAGAACGCGCCTTGCGTGGGAATGGGGCCGGGAGCGATGGCGTTCATGCGGATGCCGCGATTGCCCCACTCGACGGCGAGGCTGCGGGTGAGAGCTTCGACTCCGGCTTTCGACACTGCGGAGGTGACGACGTAGGCCGAGCCGACCGGCGCGTAGGTCGCGGAAATGCTGAGAACGGTGCCAGGATGTTTAGTTGCAAGCCAGCGGCGTCCGCAGGCCATGGTGCAGTTAAGAGTGCCCATGAGAACGATGCCGATGACGGAGTTCCACGCCCCGGAAGAAAGTTCTTCGGTGCGGGCGATGAAGTTGCCGGCGGCGTTGTTGACGAGAATGTCGAGCGGGGCCGCGGTCCAAACCTCGTCGATCATTTTTTCGACCGCGTCGAGATTACGCACGTCACAGGGTAGTGTGTGGATTTCTCCCTTAGTCGCGGCAGAGAGTTCAGCGGCGGTTTGCTGGAGAACTTCTTCGCGACGGCCGCAGATGTATACCGTGGCTCCGAGTTCGAGGAAGCGCTGAGCCATCCCTTTGCCGAGGCCGGTGCCACCGCCGGTGATTAGGATGCGTTTGTTCTTCAGAAGGTCGGTACGGAACATGGGGAGTTGAGTAACTTTGTAATTTGGTAATTGCGTAATTGAAGAACCTAGCCGCGGGCAGGGCGATTTTCAATTACCAAATTACCAAATTACACAACTACTCAATCGCACCTGCTCAATCACACGCGACCCGAAAGCCGTAATCAGCATACTGGAATTCCGGGGGGATGCTGGAGCGGGCGGAGCAGCGTGCGACTTTGATGTGGTGGCGCCACGATCCTCCGCGGGAAGATTTCCGCTGCGGCTTCATCGGGCTCTCTTCGGGGCCGCACGGGTTGCGCTGGGGCGAGACGGCGTAGTAACTCGGGGCGTACCAGTCGCTGCACCACTCGTGCACGTTGTCGCAAATGTTGTAAAGGCCGAAGGCGTTGGGAGCGTAGCGGGCCACGGGCTCAGGGCTGGTCAGCCAACGCATGGCGTAGTTGGGAAGAGACTGCGGCGGAGAGTCGCCCCACGGAAACTGTTCTTGCTCGAAGCCGCCGCGGGCGGCATGCTCCCATTCTGCCTCTGTGGGCAGACGGTAAGCGCGAGCAGTCTGTGAGCTGAGCCACTCGCAGTAGCGGACGGCTTCGTGCCAGGAGACTCCGGTCACCGGTTGTTGTGGATGGTTGAAGTGGGGCTCGTCCCAGAACGGAGGCGGTGGAGCGGAAGTCGCGCGCAGAAAGCGTGAGTATTCGGCGTTGGTGACTTGCGTGGCGGCGAGTTGGAAAGAATCGACCCACACGCGATGCACGGGACGTTCGCAATCCTGGCCAGTGCTGGAGCCCATCAGGAACCAGCCTTCGGGGATTCGGACCAGAGCGGGCTCAAGGGCCAGAGCCGGAACTTCTGATTGCGCTGGAATGAGCGTCATCGTTGTTGCCCGTTTCTCTCGACAAAGGTAAAGTTTACCAGCGCAGGCTTGGGAGGATGCGATGGCCGAAAAGAAACTGCAGTTTCAGGCAAAGATCCAGGGGAGAGAGGCGGGCGTGGTGGCTGCGATCGCTCCGCCGGTGGATGTGATCGAGTGGTTTGGGACTCGCGCACGGGTGCCCATCAGAGGGACGATCAACGGCTTTCCATTTCGCTCGTCGCTGATGCCCTGCGGCAGCGCCCGCATGATGCCCGTGAACAAGACGCTGTGCCGAGGCGCGGGTGTGAAGCCGGGCGATATCGTCGACGTTGTGATGGAGCGCGACGAGGAAGAACGAACCGTCGAGGCTCCGCCAGAACTGAAAAAAGAGCTGGCGAAGAGCAAGAAGGCGCAGGAGCGGTGGGAGGAACTGGCATTCACGCACAAGAAGGAAATGGCGATGTCTATTTCTGGCGCGAAACAGGAAGAGACGAAGAAGCGCCGGATGGAGAAAGTGATGCAGGTTTTGAAGACGGGCGCGAAGTGGACGGGTTAGGGAGAATCCCGGGGGAGAGAAAGTCAGAATCCCCACCCTCTCGCAAGAGACGCGAGAAGGGTGGGGCACCCTCGTCAACTCGAGCTCAGGTTCGGCTCGCTTAGCCGTTCCGGCGGACGTGTTGTGCGACTGCGGCGATGTCGTTCTCCTGGAAGAGGCGGATAGCGACGATGCCGGCGGCTCCGGCTTCGAGGCAGGAGTGAGCGTTCGAGAGAGTGATCCCGCCAAGGGCTAGGACTGGGATCTTGGCCGCGCACGCTTGCCGAAGTGCGGCGAGGCCTACGGGAAGCGCAGTCGGAACGTCCTTCTTTTCGAAGACTGGGGCGAAGACGGCGAAGGTCGCGCCGTTGGCTGCGGCTTGGGCTACTTCTGGTGCGGAGTGACAGGATACTGCGATCAGGGGATCCAATGGTGAGAGTTGGCGGGCAGAGCCTGCCCTGAGCCTGTCGAAGGGAGTGCCCGCCCCACATGAGGCTGCTCCGCACTTCCAGACTGCTCTTACCTCCTGAGGGGAGATGTCGTCGCCGCGCAGGTGAACGCCGTCTGCTTCGACGGCTAGCGCTACGTCGGTTCGGGAATTGATGAGGAGAGCGGTTCTCAGTTCCCGGTTCTCAGTCCTCAGTTGGGCGATGATGCTCACGGCCTCTCTCGCCAGCGATTCCAACTCGCGCGTGGAAAGATCCTTTTCGCGAAGTTGGATGTAGTCCACGCCCGCGCGAGTGGCTTCAGAGATTTTTTCCAGCAGGCGACGACGGCGAATGGGTTCGTCGCCCGAGAGGGCGGTGCGGTCGGTGATGTAGTAGAGCAGGCAGCTGTCTGCCATTGCTCTCAGCTATCAGGTCGAGGAGAAAAAAGCAAGGAAGCTGGCGCCGTTGCGGACAACGCGCGCCCTCTACGGTTTAAGATTCCCTCTCATGAGGAATTCGTCGATCTCGACGCAAACTGCCCTGATCCGACCGCTCGACCGGGCTTTCTTCTGTCGCGATCCGCGCCGCGTAGCGCGTGAACTCCTGGGCAAAGTTCTGGTACGCCAGGACCCCGCACGTCTCACCGCCCGCATCGTAGAGCTCGAAGCCTATCTCGGCGAGAAGGATCCCGCCGCGCACGCCGCCGCTGGCAACACCGCCCGAACCTCCGTGCTCTTCGGACCTCCGGGCCACGCCTACGTCTACTTCATCTACGGCAATCACTACTGCCTCAACGTCTCCTGTGAGCCGGAAGGCCAAGCCGGATGTGTTCTTTTCCGCGCGTTGGAGCCGCTATCCGGGATTGACGAGATGGCCCGCGCCCGCGAGATCGAAATCCGCGGCCCGCAAGACGTGCCCAAACTTACCAGCGGCCCCGGCCGCTTATGCGAGGCCTTCGGCATCACCCGCGCTCGCGACAACGGTTGCGATCTCACCTCCCCGGCCAGCAACCTCTGGATCGGCGAAGACGAATATCGCGCCCCAAGCATCCGTGTGACTCCCCGCATCGGCATCACCAAGGCCGCAGACAAACCCTTGCGATACTTCCTGGAAGGAAACCTCTTCGTCTCCGGACGAAAAATTCCCCCGAAGTAGCCGACACCCTGGCAGAGGCCGTGTGGGGCCGGGTCTCTGACCCGGTCGTGCGCCCTGCAAGGCCGCTGCCTCTCCCGGATCGACGAGATAAGACGGGAATCCGCTCAGCGAAGCCCCGCACAACTTGACAGCTGGGTGTAGACTTGCCTCCGGGTTCGAGTAGGCCAAAGTCCTTGCCAGTTAAGGCTTTTCGCTCGTCATCCGTGGGCAGCCTGATACACCGGAAGAAGTCGACCGGAATAAGAAGACCGGAAAAATCCAGGCTGATTTTGCCGCATCCCCTCACTGGCGCGAATCATCTCATGAGTTAGGAGCCCGCTTGGCTGGCCTCGCGCGATTTCGGATTCCGGTTGCGGCGCTTGCGGCGGTGGCCGCCGCCATGTTCGCCGCAACAGCGCCAGCTCTTGCCGCCGACGGCGCGGTGGCCGCACGCCCCCCGGCAACGGCATCCTGCATTGTCGTTGGTTTCGTCGGCGGTTTTGTGCGCCACGACAATCCTCACCAAAAACCGGTTCAACTCGCGCGAAGCATCCAGCGCACCGTCCCAAAGGATACGTACGTACAAGTTTTTGAGAACCGGCACCGGAAAACGGCATACGAGACCATCCTTCGCCTGCTCGACCGCAATCACGACGGACTCCTGAGCGACGACGAAAAAACGCGGGCGCACATCATCCTCTTTGGCCACAGCTGGGGGGCGTCAGCCGTGGTCCTGCTGGCGCGTGAACTGAATCGTGCCGGGATCCCCGTGATGCTGACCGTGCAGGTCGACAGTGTAGCCAAGTTCTGGCAAAGCGACGGCATCATCCCCGAAAATGTGGCCGCAGCGGTGAACTTCTATCAGCCGCACGGATTCATCCACGGCCGCTCCCAGATCACCGCCGCCGACGCTTCGAAAACGCAAATCCTCGGCAACTATCGCTTCGACTATAAGAAAACTCCGGTGAAGTGCGAGACCGCTTCCTGGTTCGACCACCTTACTCCCAGCCACGCGCAGAGCGAATGCGATCCCCATCTGTGGGCGCAAGTCGAAGATCTGGTCCGCCAGCGCATCGAACCCCAACCCAGCACCGTAGCAGTTGTTCCTCAGCCCTAGTCACGCCCTCAAACCGGGTCAACAAGCGTAATCGCCGATTTCAACAATTTGGTATCGGAGCGCTGTGTCTCGGCCTTAGCTATTCTCCTCCTTCTGGTTTTATGCCAATCTAGTGTCCCTCCCAAACCTAAAAGAGGAGCAGCCAGCTATGAGGAAAATCCGCTATGGAGTCGCAATGAGTCTGGACGGTTATATCGCCGGGCCGAACGGTGAGGCCGACTGGATTGTCGCGGATCCGGAGGTAGATTTCGCCGCACTCTGGGCCCAGTTCGACACCGGGCTCATGGGCCGCCGCACTTACGAAGCTGCGTTGCCGAGACTGGGTGAAGCGGCTTTTCAGGGAATGAAGACGGTCGTCGCCTCCCGCACGCTGCGACCTGCTGACCACCCGAACGTAACCGTTCTCCCCGAGTTGAACCGAGACCAGATGCAAGCCTTGCGTGCCCAGGGCGGAAAAGATATTTGGCTATTTGGTGGCGGCGAGATCTTTCGCACTCTCCTGGAAATGGGCCAGGTCGACACGGTCGAGGTGAGCATCATGCCGGTGTTGTTAGGCGGAGGCGTCCCGCTCCTCCCGCCTCCTCCCCAGCGAGCCAAGTTGAAGCTGTCAGGGCACAAGATCTACCGCTCAGGAATCGTGTCGTTGATTTACGAGGTGAAGAACTGAACCCTCGCTCACATCGCCCTAACGCGTGACCGGGCGCTATTCAGGCCCTCCTTGTCCTTTTGGCTGAGAGAAGCGTTGCCGCACCCGCGTCCACTCTTCGGTGGAGAACAATCGCGGCCCGACTTCGATGAGACGCGGCGTCATATTGAAGACCGCGACCCGGTTCCAGGGCCTGCCGTCCCGCATGCGAAGGCCCTTTTCGTTCAGGTCGCTGACGATGCTGGAATAGGCGAAGTCCTGGACCAGCAACTCCATCATCAGCATGAGCGTCCTGTTCTCGACGGGATCGATCTCCAGCCGCTGGCAGTCGTCCGAGATGCGCAGGCCATACGGGATGTCCTCGCTGAACGCGCCTTCGCTCGGAGCTTCCGACTCGGGCAGTTCGCGCCGCCATTCAATCGATACCAATTGCCATCCCGCCGCCGTGCGCTGCCGGATGACCTCGGGACTAAACGGCCCGGAAATCACATCGCGAATCCGCTCAAAGTGCGCCATGAGAAGCCTCCGTCCGTCGTTCTTCGACTAAAGAGAATCCGCAATTCACCTGCCAGGAGTCTGCCCGCAGCGAATCTCTCAAGTAGCTCCCAGCATTGAAATAGCCGCGGGCCAAGCGTCCAGGCTCAGAGCGTCTGCTGTCCACCTGTGCAAATCACTGTTCGCTTCCGGACGCCCCGCATCCGTGTCCCACGAACCACATACAGACCTGATTTCTGGCGCAGCGGGACAACTTCCTGCCTGGCACGAGAGTCCAAATAGGGGTAGGATTAGCACAGGCGGTTTGCCCTCCCGGGCAGCCAACCGCCGTTCGGTGGAAGGAGTTGACATGAGGAAATCCACCTTGCTCAAGACTCTTCTCGCAGGTATCGCTTCTTTAACTCTCGTCTGCGCGCCCATCCCCGCTCTTGCACAACATGGCGGCGGTCACGGCGGCGGCGGGGGCGGAGGTTCTCACGGCGGGGGCGGCGGGGGTTTCCATGGTGGTGGTGGCTTCGGCGGCGGTAGTTTCCACGGCGGTGGGTATGGTGGTAGTTTCCATGGCGGCGGATCTTCCTACGGCGGCTATCGCGGTGGCACGTACGGAGGTGCCGGCCGATCCGGAAGGATGGGAGGGTCGGCAGCGCGCAATTTCGGTAACGGAAGAGCTTGGTCGTCGGAGGGCCGAGGTTCTCGGAACACTTCGCCGGGATGGCATTCGTTTGGAAGATCAGGAAACGGCGGGGCCATGGGTTCTGGCCGCGGTGGAAACATGGGTTCTGCTCACGGCGCGCGCATGGCCGACGGGCAATGGCATTCCTTCGGAGGCGCCCACGGCGCGGCTGGTCTGACATCGAACGCTCGATCTGTGGCTAGCGCGTCGTTCAGGGGCAGTGGTTCTGCCTGGCGCGGCGGAGGCTGGCGCGGAGGCCGTTTCGGCTTCGGTAGTGGTTGGGGCTGGGGCGGCTGTTGGGGATGCGGCTGGGGTTTTGGCTGGGGCCTCGGTTGGGGTCCTTTCTGGGATTGGCCGCCGTATTGGTATAACCCGTGGTGGAGCTACGACGATCCCTACTACATTTACCCGAACTACTAGCCGGAAGGGACGCGGGGCCAGGCACGGAGCAGCGAATCGAAGCTAGCTGGATCTGAGCAGAAGGTTGTCGATGAGCCGCGTAGTCCCCACAAACGCAGCGACCGCAACCAGCGCGCCGCCGGCAACATCTTCAACCGGGTCGAGCGTATCCGGATTCACGATCTCGAAATAATCAAGACGCACTGAACTCTCCCCGGCAATTTCCTCCTGCCCCGCGGCCGCCAGCCGAGCCGCGTTACGCTCGCCCGCATCCAGCAACTGCTGCACCCGCTTCAGCGACCCATGCAGCACCAGCGCCTGTTTCCGTTGCTGTGCGTCCAGATACGCATTCCGCGAACTCATGGCCAGCCCGTCAGGCTCGCGCACAATCGGGCACACCACAATGTCCACCGGCAAATTCAGATCGCGCACCATACGCCGGATGATCGCCACCTGCGCCGCATCCTTCTGACCAAAGAACGCCGCGTAAGGTTCAACAACGTGAAACAACTTGGCCACCACCGTCGTAACTCCACGAAAGTGCCCCGGCCGCGAACGCCCGTCCAGCCGGTCGCTCAGCCCCTCCACCGTCACCCAGGTCACCGCTGCGGGCCAGCCACTCCCTTCGGCAAGCTCAGGGCAGGCTCTGTCCGCCGCCGTCGGATACATCTCCGCTACCGACGGCGCGAACAGCAACTCGACGCCTTCGCGCTCGAGCAGCTCCCGGTCGCGCTCGAACGATCGCGGATATTTCGCCAGATCCTCGCTCGGTCCAAACTGCGTCGGATTCACAAAGATCGACGCCGCCACTAAGTCAGAAGACGCGCGGGCCGCCCGCACCAGCGACAAGTGCCCCTCGTGCAATGCGCCCATGGTCGGAACAAATCCCAGCCGCTTGCCCGCGTGCCGCGCCGCGCGAGACGCAGCGCGCATTTCGTCGATGGTCGTGAAGATTTTCAGACGATGCTCAAGCCTTAAATGTGGGGACAGCCGCCTTCGGCTGTCCGTCGAGCGTAGCTCGACTTTTGGTTGGCAGCAATAGAGACTTCTCCGCGCCTCACGTCGACGGCACCCACTTGATGGCGATGTGCGCGCCCTCCAGCATGCCACCCACAATGCCCTTGTTGCGGCGAATGGCGATTCCGTCTTGCTCCGACGCCCGGACGCCAACCTCCGCCGCAGCCACTACGCGACCGTACGGCCAGTTCGAAGCCGGCAGCCGCGCCAGCGTGGCCAGCAGATCATCGGGTTTCACCTTGATCTCGGCACTATCGGCCGTATCGAACAGCGCGACCCCATCCGCGCGGACGATCAGGTAAGGGTTGCGCCAGTTCTTCATGTCTTGAATGTGCTCGTACCGCACAGCATCCGCTGGAGGGATGGCCTGCAGCACGGCGCTTGGATCGGGCGGCGTCGCCACATTCTGCTGCGAATCACACGCCACTAGGGAAAGGCCCAGCAGCAGAATCGACACCGCCCGCATGCGCAGAGAGGTGCAGATCACGGGGCCGAAGTTACCTCGCCACCATGGGAACGTCCGTCTTGACTGCCCACACCAAGGCGACGATCCATCCAATCACGCTCCATCCCAGGAACAGGTTCAGCAGGAAGATGGCGAGAAGGTCCCGCTTGCTTCGCGCCAAGGCAATGATCGACGGCAGAAAATACATTACGGTCCCGAAGCCGAAGAACGGGAAAAAGAAGAAATGCGCCGGGAAAATCATAGGGACCTCCTCTGCAATAGCCTAGCATCGTTCGGTGCAACTAGGCTGTGCGCCCGCGTGAATCCGGGTGCCCCATTTCTCGCGTTCTTTGCGAGAAGTGGGGATTTGGGGCGATGATCAACCTCTCCTGCCTCCATTCTTTCAGCAGGACTACGCCGCGCACAAGTGAACTCATTGAGTGATACGCAGCTGCCCGCGCCCGAGTTCCCCGGCGTCCGCCCTGTCCCTGTTAAAGAAGCTGGGCAGTTACCGCCGCATCGCCCGTTTCCGCTCCAGCACGGTATCGAGCCCAGCCTTGGTCTCCTTCGGCAAGTGATACGACTCCTCGTCCGCCGGATACTGGTGCGACCGCACGTCCGCGCGAAACGCCTGCACCGCATGCGTGATCAGCGCCGCCGCATCCCCGTAGCGCCACAAACTTTGCCGGAGGCCCAAACGTCAGGTTCACAATGTCGTGAAATACCAGCACCTGCCCATCGCACTCCGGTCCCGCGCCAATGCCGATCGTCGGAGCACTCACCTCCGCCGTAATCATCGCCGCCACTTCGCGCGGCACACCCTCCACATAAATGCAGGCCACGCCTGCACGGTCGAGCGCCACCGCGTCGCGCATCAGCTGCTCAATCCCGCCTAGGCTCTTGCCCTGCACTTTGTACCCGCCCATCACATTGACCGACTGCGGCGTGAGCCCAATGTGCCCCGCCACAGGAATCTCTGCGTCGATAATTTGCCGTATCAATTCGGCGCGCTTCTCCCCGCCCTCGATCTTCACCACCTCGGCGCCGCCTTCTTTCACAAAGCGCGCAGCGTTGCTGACGGCGGTCTTGGGGTCAATCTGATAAGACCCGTACGGCATGTCCGCGATCAGCAGCGCGTTCTTCACGCCGCGCCGCACCGCCTTCACGTGATGCAGCATCTCGTCCATCGTGACCGAGAGCGTGTTCTCGTACCCGAGCATGGCTTGCGCCAGCGAGTCGCCCACCAACACCATGTCGATGCCAGCCTCGTCGACGAGGCGCGCCGTGGCGTAGTCGTAAGCAGTAAGGCAAGTAATGGGTTCGTGTCGGAGTTTCTGTTCCCGCAGAGTCGCGGTCGTGATCTTCGGGCGCGATTCGTCAATACGACGAACGCCGATCGGGGTCAAGCTCATGATGTCCTCCAGTGCCCCTCCGCCTCGGCGGATAGAGCCTGTACATGCATCGCGGCGCCTATATCTTGGATGACGCTGAGGGTATTGTAGCCGCAAAAAAAGTCCGCGTCTACAGACCGGCCGTCGTTTCTGGAGACACCGCAAGTCACACATAACAAACGACAACCGAAGTCAGCCTTGGAAGAGGCCCCTGTTTATCGTCCCGGCTTGCGTCTGCTGTTCAGCCTCAGCCAAGCGGTGTACCCAGCCTCATCAAATTCCCCAGCCGCCAGCCCCATGACCGCCTGCGTTGCGTCGGCCTCGCTCGCTTTGAAGTCGAAGCCGTTGAGTTCAAGGAAGAGAACGCCGATCACGAAGCCGGCCCTCTTGTTGCCATCGACAAAAGGATGGTTGCGCACGATTCCCGCGGTGTACAACCCAGCCATTTCGATGATGCCCGTGGAGTCGGCGTAGGCATAGTGTTGTCGCGCCCGGGCGAGGGCAGACTCGAGGAGCCCGTGATCGCGAACTCCAGCAGCGCCCCCGTGCAGTGCCAATTGCCGGTCGTGAATCGCGAGCGCGTCGCGCCTTTCGATCCAGAGGGGTTCTTTCTGTTTTCTAGCCACGCTTCACTTCGCAAGAGCGTGCAGCGTGTTGCGGTAACGGCCCATGATCTCCTCCGCCTTGGCCATTTTCTTCTCGAACGCAGGATCGTACGGCGTGAGTCGGTAGTCCCCATCCCCCGCCTCGATCAGAAAGACCCGTTCCCCGTCGCCCGTCCGCAAGCGTTGAATGACCTCTTTGGGCAGCACCACGCCCAGCGAGTTTCCAAACTTTCGGATCTTAAGCTGAACCATATCGCCTCCACGTTATTACAATTGTAATAACGCAGCGCCACAAGGGCAAGAGCGCATTTTTCGAGGAGGCCAACGACCAACGACTACCGACCAACGACGCCCCTCACGCCCCCACGGCGTCCTGCCCGCCCAGCGGCAAGAAGTACTGCGTGCCCTTGATCGGTTCCGTGACTTTGCGCAGCAGTTCCTGCAAGTCTTCATTGCGATCGACGAAATCAATTTCCGACGTGTTGACGATCAGCAGATCCGAAGACGTGTAGTGAAAAAAGAAATGCTCGTAGGCCTTGACCACTTCCTCCAGATACTCGTCGCTCACCGCTCGCTCGCCCGGAGCATTCTTTTTCTTGAGTCGCTTCTTCAGCACCTCGGGCGTCGCCTGCAAATAAATCACAAGGTCCGGCGTAGGCAACTGCTCGCGGAAGTGGTTGTAGAAGCGGTTGTAGGTATCAAGTTCCTGGTCAGTCAGATTCAGGCAGGCAAACAGCTTGTCTTTTTCAAAAATGAAATCCGCGACCACGGCCTTCTGCGACCGCGCTCCTAGGTCGAGCGCCTGCAACTGCTCAAACCGCCGCACTAGAAACGTGAACTGCGCCTGAAAGGCCGCCCCGCGTTCCCCTTCATAAAAAGGAGCCAGAAACGGATTCGCCTCGGGCTCCATCACCCGCTGCGCATTGAGCCGCTCGCCCAGAATCCGTGCCAGTGTGCTCTTGCCCACTCGGATGGGCCCTTCCACAGCAATGTACCGGGGCAGTTCAAAAAGATTGGCCATGTTTTCGTGCGACGCGTCGTGCAATTTTCTCGGAAGTGGCAGGATATCTCGGTTACGCCTCAGTGGCAATTGCGGGAAGAGTTAACAGGGATTGAGTCATTGAATGATTGAGTCATTGAGAAATTGGAATATCAGAGCCCGCGTGCTCCGTCTTCAATCACTCAATGGCTCAATCACTCGATGACGCAATCCATTAGAATCCCTCCATGCTCGGCCTTGTCCTCACCGGAGCCGCCTCGCTAGCCGCGGCCTGCGCCGCGAGCTACCAGTCCATCGCGCCCACCGCACAATGGTACGGCCGCACCTTCACGGGCCTCCCACGCGCAACGAAGAAGCTCGCCCTCACGTACGACGACGGCCCCAACGATCCCCACACGATGCGTTTGCTGGAAGTTCTCTCGAAGCTCAACGTGCACGCAACTTTTTTCCTCATCGGACGCTACGTCCAGCAGCGCCCCGATATCGCACGCGAGATCGTCAGAGCGGGCCATGTCGTCGGCAATCACACCTTCACGCATCCTCTGCTGACTTTCAAGAGCGCCGCTGAAATTCGCCAGGAGTTTTCCTCCTGCCGCTCCGCTCTGCAAGACGCCATTGGGGATCACTCCAATCTTTTCCGCCCTCCGTTCGGAGGACGCCGCCCCGCGGTCCTCAGCATCGCCCGCGAGCTGGGCCTCGAACCCATCATGTGGAATGTGACCGGCTACGACTGGAACGCGCCGCCAGCAGCCATGATCGAGCAGAAAGTTACCACGCAGATTCGCGGCGGCGACGTAATCCTGCTGCACGACGGCGGTCACAAACAAATGGGCGCCGACCGTTCACAGACGGTTCTTGCCACGGATCGTCTAATCACACGCTACAAATCGGAAGGCTACGAGTTCGTAACGATTCCTGAGATGCTGCAAGAGACAACCTAAATCCGGGTGCCCCATTTCTCGCGTTCTTTGCGAGAAGTGGGGAAATTTCGAACACGAGGCATGACCCCATGAAACGCGTCCTTCTCTTTCTTTTTTTCACCGCACTCTTGGCCGCAGCACAACCCAAGGCTCTCTTCTACCTAACCGACAACACCGCCTCGGTGAAATCTTTCTCCGACCACGTCGACAAGATCGACATTCTCGTCCCCGCCTGGTATTCCGTCGACGGCAACGGTCTGGTCTGGGGAGGCCCCAATCCCTACGTGGTGAAAACCGCCGCCGAGCACCACGTTCCCGTGATGCCCATCGTCGCCACCACGGCACAGGCGGAATTGCACAAGCTCTTCACCACTCCCGCTTCGCGAAGCGCTTTCATCGGCACACTCCTTTCCGAGTGCAAGAAGTACGCCTACAGCGGCTTCCAGATTGATTTCGAAAACGTGAACTGGGCCGACCGCGATCTGCTCTCAAGTCTGGTCGCCGACACTGCCGCCGCTCTCCACAAAGAAGGACTGCAACTCACGATCGCGACGGTGCCCAACGCGCCGGGCTATCCGGGCAAAAGCAATTTCTCTCACTGGCTGTATGCCAACTGGCGCGGTGCCTACGATCTGAAGGCCCTCGCTCAATCCGTCGACTTGATTTGCCTGATGACCTACGATCAGAACACGCGCTGGACCGAGCCCGGCCCGGTAGCTGGCTATCCCTGGACTGTCGAGAATTTGGAATACGCACTGCAATTCGTACCTAAGGAAAAATTGTCGCTGGGCATTCCCGTATATGGCTACCACTGGTACACCGGAGATCCCGGCAAAGACGAGAAACCGAATCCCGCCGCCGACTACATCGGCCAGCAGGACGTCGACCAGTACATCGCCGCCTATCACCCGCACGTCGAGTGGGACTCCGCCGATCGCGTGTCGTGGTTCTATTTCTACCGCGACGACGAGCGCGACTGGGTCTTCTACACCGACAAACGTGGATTTCAAGAACGTCTCAATCTCACCCGCGACCGCGGCCTGCAAGGTTTCTGCTCGTGGGTATTAGGTTCGGAAGATCCCGAGATATGGTCTCTGCTACCGTCGCACAAGTGAGAATTTGGCTCGGAGCCAAAACCCAGCCGCGAAGCGGCGAAAGAACGCAGCCCACGGCGCAAGCCGTGGGTGGCCGGTTTGAGACGGGCAAGCCCCGGAGGGGCGAAAGAGAAGCTGCGACTCAGATCCACTCGTTTGGGCTCGACATCTAGTACAACAAACCCAATCATCCCCGCGCCGCCGCAAACGCCTCTTTTGCCGCCGCAATCGTCCGCTGAAGATCTTCCTCGGTGTGCGTCGCCCCCAAAAACGCCGCCTCGTACTGCGAAGGCGGCAAGTACACGCCGCTGTCGAGCATGCTGCGGAAGAATTTTCCAAACGCCTCGGTCTTCGACTTCGCCGCCGAATCCCAATCCGTCACCGGCCCCGGGTTGAAGAACCACGTAAACATCGATCCCACACGGTTGTGGCACAAGGGAACGCCCGTTTCCTTCGCCGCCGCCGCCACACCTTCCACCAACTGTCCGCTCATCTTCTCCAGCCGCGGATAAATCTCTTCCTTGCGATCCCGCAACTGTTTCAACGTCGCGCACCCCGCGGCCATCGCCAGCGGATTCCCCGAAAGCGTCCCCTCCTGGTACATCGGCCCCAGCGGAGCCACCAGATCCATGATCTCCTTCGGCCCGCCGTACGCGCCCACCGGCAATCCTCCGCCAATAATCTTCCCCATCGTCGTCAGGTCTGGACGAATGTTGTACAGTTCCTGCGCTCCTCCAAACGCCACGCGAAACCCCGTCATCACTTCATCAAAAATCAGCACCGACCGCTCCCGCTCTGTGATCAGCCGCAGCCCCACCAGATAATCATCCGCCGCAGGAACACATCCCATGTTCCCCACCACCGGCTCCACAATCACGCACGCGATCTGGTGCTTGAATTTTTGGAACGCATGCTCGACCACGGAAAGATTATTGAACGGCAGCGCCAGCGTGAACTGCGTGAATTCCTCCGGCACGCCCGCCGATCCCGGAATTCCCAGCGTCGCCACTCCCGATCCCGCCTTCACCAGCAGTGCGTCCGCATGCCCGTGATAGCATCCTTCAAACTTCACAATGTATTTGCGCTTCGTATAAGCCCGCGCCAGCCGGATCGCCGACATCGTCGCTTCCGTCCCCGAACTGACGAAGCGCACTTTCTGCATGTGCGGAAATGCCCCCAGCACCAGCTCCGCCAGATCGGCTTCAGACGGCGTCGACGCCCCGAAACTGGTGCCATTGCACGCCGCGCCCACAATCGCGTCGAGCACGCCCGGCTCGGCGTGACCAAGTATCAGCGGTCCCCACGATCCGATGTAATCGATGTACTCGTTCTCATCCGCATCCCAAATGTGCGACCCTTTGCCGCGCACGATAAACGGCGCGTCGCCCCCAACGGAACGAAACGCCCGCACCGGCGAGTTCACGCCTCCCGGAATCATGCTCTCCGCCCGCTGTTGCAGGCGCCGCGACTGCTCAGTTTTACGCGAAGTAGTGGACGGCATCGAATCCTCTCGGCCAGGAGAAAATGATGTCAACAGATCGGACGAAAGCAATCAATTACTATAGCAGCGCCAGCCAGCCCGAATTCATCAGATATTCATCGTTCTGAAATCACTTTGCAACATCTCGACGGTACCGTAGGGTCATCAAGTTGCCCTTCTAACCGGGAGGGTTTAGAGGGACAGTTTCGGGGGCTCCGGACTGTCCTTTTTCCTTTTGTGTGAGATTTTGCCTGTGTGGGGCCGGGTCCTCTGCCCCGGCCGCGGCGCGCCAGCGCCGCTGGTTTCCTCTCCCTTTCACCAATGCCATTAACCACAATTAACCCCCCATCGTATAATCACCCTCAATGATCACCGTCTCCAAGGAGGACTACCTCAAGTCGATCCTCGAAGCCGAAAGCGAAGGCGAAACCGTCATCTCCGCCCGCCTCGCGGATCTGCTGAAAGTCTCGCCGCCCGCCGTCACCATGGCCCTGCGTCGCCTGAAAAAAGACGGCCTGGTGCGCGTCGAGACCAGCGGCGAAGTGCGCCTCACCTCGGCCGGCCGCAAGATCGCGCGCAAGCTGACTCTGCGCCATCACCTGATCGAACGCATGCTCTCCGAACTCTTCGGGATGGAATGGTGGAAGGTCCACGACGAGGCCGAGCGCCTGGAGCACGCCGTCTCCCCCGACTTCGAAGCCAAACTCCTGGCCAAGCTCGGCTCCGGAGGCGCGTGTCCGCACGGCAACTTGAGTGAACTCGAAGGCCCGGCCAGCCGCCGCCGCCGCGGCCTGGTCCTGCTCGCCGACGCCGAACTCGACAACACTTACACCGTCAGTGGAATCTACGAACGCGACCGCCGCCTCCTCGAATTCCTCGAGCACCGCGGCGTGCGTCCCGGAGCGAAGTTGCGCCTCATCGAGCGCAACTATGACCAAACCCTGACCCTGTCGACGCCGTCAGGAACCGTCTCCCTCGGCCCCGCCGCCTCAGAGCGAGTCTGGCTCGCCCCCGCCGCGCGCCCAAAACACTGATGCCGTCCTTGGTTATGGATTTCTTGCTTCCTGTCAGCCTGTGGGGAAGGGCATCCCCTCCGATTACCCGGATGTGTGAGCACCCGCGCGGATCCCTCTACAAGTACCAGTCCGTCCTGAAGCAGCCGTTCGAATTGGACATCCGCCTGAAGGGCCGCTGACGGTTGCCCGTTCGATCGCGTGCAGAATGGCCTATGGCAAAATTCTCGTGGTTGTCAGATCATGGTCGGGTGACAATTTTGCGCTGGCGATTCTGATGGCCACGCTACAGCGTCCACGTCCACGCTAGGTTCGCGCCATGTCCCAGTCTCCAAACCCAGCCTCTCCTCCGCAGGTGGCGCCTCTGCTTGCGTTGGCCGCGAAGTTCCTCAGGGCCGGGCGACCAGCCGATGCGATCGCGCCGTTGCGCGATGCAGCGCTGCTGCAGCCCTTCAATCCCACCATTCAGCACGATCTCGGCCTCGCCTACCTCGAGGTCGGCCGCGTACCGGATGCTATCGCGGCATTGCAGTGGGCCGTCGCCAGCAATCCGCACTACGCCGACGCATATTTCCGCCTGGGTATCGCCTTGGAGAAGCTGGGCGACTTCGGCGGGGCCATCGTTGCGTACGACCGCGCCACGGAGCTGCGGCCATCCCTGACCGAGGCGTGGTTCCGCGCTGGCGCCCTGGTCTACGAACTGGGCCACCGCGACGAGGCGATCGGCTGTTTCCGCCGCGCGGCGGCGACCGGAGGTAAGACCAGCTTCGGCCGCCTTGGCAAAGCGCGGGCGCTGCTGGCCGAGGATCGCAATCAGGAAGCCGAACAGGTGCTGCGACAGACGCTGGAGCGCGATCCGGGGAACGCCATGGCGCACGATCTGCTGGGCAATCTGCTCTCTGAGTTGGGCCGTTTCGACGAAGCCCGCGAGAGCTTCCAACGCGCGATCACGATCGCGCCGCTGCTAGCGGGATGCTACTACGATCTGGTCCGGTGCCGCCCCGTTACGAGCGATGACGACGGTCTGGTGCAACGGATGGAAGCCGCCCTCTCCACGCCGGGGTTGGATGCGGCTCAACGCCTGCGGATTCACCTCGCCATCGGTAAGGCGGCGGACGATCTTGGCGACTACGCCTTGGCCATGCAGCATTTCGACGCCGCAGACGCCGTCCGCCGGGCCACTGCGTCGTTCGACTCGGCCGCGTTCTCCATCGAGACCGACCGCCTCATTGCCCGCTGCACACCCGAATTGATCGCGCGGGCGCCCGAACTCGGCAGCTCCGATGCGACGCCGGTGCTGATCCTCGGCATGCCGCGGTCCGGCACAACTCTCGTCGAGCAGATCGTCTCCATGCATCCCGAGGTCGGGGCCGGCGACGAGTTGAATTTCTGGAACGAGCGCGGGGCGGTGTGGCACCGCTCCGGCGCGGGAAACGAGATGCCGGTCGTCACCAAGGAATTCCTGGGCAAGGCGGCGGCGGAATATCTTGACGTGCTGCGCACGATCGCACCGACGGCGGCGCGAGTGACCGACAAGATGCCATTCAACTTCCTCTGGGCCGGGCTGATCCACGTGGCATTCCCGCGCGCCATCATCATCCATTGCCGGCGGGCTGCAGTCGACACGGCGCTGTCGATCCATCAAACTCATTTCCATCCGGGGCTGGCGTTTCCGACCGGAGGTGACGAACTGGTCGCGTATTTCCGAAGCTACCAGCGGCTCACCGACCATTGGCGGAGCGTGCTGCCTGCGGATCGCTTCCTCGAGGTCGATTATGAAGAGCTGACCCGCTCGCCCGAACCAGTCATCCGCCGGATCATCGCAGCCTGCGGCCTGGAGTGGCACGACGCTTGCCTGCGCCCCGAATCGAATCCGCGGGCTGTGAGGACCCCCAGCAAGTGGCAGACCCGGCAGCCGATCTATCGCACCTCGGTCGCGCGCTGGCGACGCTACGAACCCTGGCTGGGGCCCCTGCGCGCGCTCGTCGAACTTAAACAAGACCGTTAAACAGAATCCGTGACGGGTTGGAACCGGACGCGGGTATCGCCCGCTCTTGATCGGGCTGAAGAAAGTAGGAAAGTAGGCTTTGCCTAATAGCCCCGTCCCGCCTAAGGACTCCCTAGATCTGCCCAAGAGTTGCTCGATTTTCCCCTAGTTTCTAGGCAACGCTTGTGCAAGATTCTGTGTCGCAACCTCGTGGCCTTGATTCAAGAGATGCACGAAGTCATCGTTGACCCCGTTTCCTGGTCCTGTGGACAGCGACCGGAATAAAACGCGGTCATTTCTCCCACTCAGGCTTCCCGTGCACAGGTCTAGGCCAAGTTGGAACATCCAACTCTCCGTTTAATCGCGGATAGTCTGGGTCTATGTAGAAGTGCCGATACTTCTTCGTCATGGGCACCTCGACCATAATTGCCTTAGCCCATTTTCCATTGACTGTCCGGATCTCCATACGTTCGATCCAAGAGCCATTAAAAGCGCTGAACAATATCTGAAAGCTCTGTCGGTCAGATTTGGTCATTTGGTAGCCGCCGAGGAATCGGGTGTCAGTAGCAAAGTCTGGGACGGGCTGTAAGACCTCCGACATTCGCTGGATTGTGAATACGTGGTTTGCATAATCCTGGTCTCCTCCTGGTGTGTTGGCCTTAACGAATTCATTTACCGCTGCCGCCGTTTTGGCCGCATCCATAATCCTTGCTGAAACGCCGCGCAATGGGTATTTCCCCACCTTGACGAGCGTCATTCCTCCTACATCATTTAGCGCTGGTGAGAACTCTAGGTAACAGAACGAGTCAGCGCCCGTTTGAGTCTTGACAGAGTCTGCCAGCCCAGACATGGTTGAATCAAAATGTGCTCTTCCTTCTTGAACAGTTTGGTTGAGCGTGTCAATCGCAGTCGTGCCTTGTTCAATCGCCGTTCCTAGCTTGGAAGCTATGTCAGCAAATGTTTTGTTCTGCTCCTGACGATCTTTACTAATAGCCCGAATTTCGATACCTGCGAACAATAAGAGAATGACAAACCAGAGAGATTTCTCCCATCCACTCATTTCTGGCCGTAACGCCATAACCCCGGCTATGACGGCCATTGCCGTAATTGCATATCCAGGCGTAGGGATATGCCTCGCAAGCCAGACGAAGCATAAAAAGGACACAACAATAAACAGATATCCCGGCCAGGCCAGACTCCAAATCTCCCGTACTTGGCTAAGCCATTCTGGAACGGAAAGATGACCCATTTTCATGCCTCCACCGGGCGCGGAATATTCCCGATCCATGAAGGATATGCTTCTGCACAAGAACTCCCAAGGCTTTCGTGGACTCTTGTGCAGGGCCTTGGGCTGAAGCAGCCCACCTCCACCTGAAAGACATCGAACACAACGTCCACGAAACAGACTCTGCTTAACGTGGAGCTGCGCGCGTCACAATCCGCGAGGAAAAGTCCACCCCATGTAACGGAAATTTCACCTGGTCGTCACAAAATCGTCATAAAGCTGTCACAGGTCGCCTGTTAGGGTTCGCGACTACCGATGTGCAGAGGGTGGGTTGTATTTCCACCCCGATGTCGCACGGCCGATCTCGGTTGCGTGATGAAACAAATTCAAGGAGGAAAACGGTACATGTCGCAAAAGAATAAGTTTCGAAATAAGTCTCGAACTCGAAATAAGTCTCGGAACCGTCTGCGTCCGCTTGCCGGCCTGCTGGCGGCGGGGCTGAGCCTTCCGGGGCTCGCCGCGGCTCAGTCCAAGCCGTACCCGACCTACGTCACCGGCCCGCAGCCGAACGGCTCGTGGGTTGTCGGCGATGGCCAAGTCCTCACCCCAGCCGGCATGCAAGTCGACCTCGGCATCCGGGTCCGCGCCAAGGCCCTTGCGCTGAATCCCCATGTCCGCAATCACACCGCCGCCGTCCTCACCATGGGCGCGTCGGAGGCCGTCGAAGTGTTCGACACCGAGACCGGCGTTGTTCTGCAGAATTACATGGCGCTCGGACACGATTCGAGCGGCAGCTATAGCGGCATAGCCTATTCGGCGGACGGCAAGTACCTGGTGTTCAGCCAGGACAGTAGCAATGTCACCATCGCCAACGTCACTGCAGAGGGCTTGCTGGAAGACAATGCCCAGGTCAGCGTGCCGCCGAACAATGCCTTCATTAGCTGCTTTCCGAATAGCCCCATCGGTGACTATGGCAGACCCTGCGGCACGTTCTATAGCACGGGCACCTCTTATCCCGGCGGCGTCGCGCTCTCCAAGGATGGCAAGAGCGCCTACGCCCTGCTCAACCAGAACGATACGCTCACCAAGATCGACCTGACCGCGAAGAAGCAGGTTCAGGAGATCCGCGTCGGCAACGCGCCGCACAGCATCGTGATCGGCAGCAACGGCACGACGGCCTACGTCAGCAACGAGGGCGGCCGGGCCGCTCTGGCGGAAGACTTCCAGATCTACTCCGCCGGCACTGAAATCGTCGCCGACCCGGTGACTGGCGCTGCGATCACCGGTACCGTTTCTGTGGTGGATTTGTCCACGATGACGGTCACCGCTACCATCTCGACCGGTCTGCACCCGACCGGGATGGCGCTCTACGGACGGTCCCTATTGGTCGCCAATACCTATAGCGACTCCATCTCGATTATCGACACGGCCACCAACAAGGTGACGCGGACGATCCCCCTCGGGCTGCCGATCGGTGTGCCCGGCGCAGGCCAACCGGCCTATGGCGCCGCGCCGAACTCGATCGCTGTCGATGCCAAGAAAGGCGTTGCCTACGTCGCGCTTTACAATGCCAACGCTGTCGGGGTGGTCGACCTCAGCAAGGGCGCGAGCAATCCCGTCCTGGGCATGATTCCGGTAGCCTATGCGCCGAGCTCGGTCGTGCTCGACGAGGCCAATAACACGCTCATCGTTGCCAACGACAAGGGCATCGGCACGCGCTATTCGTTCGAGTGCGACCACGGCGTCTGCGGCTACAATACCCACCAGGACAATGGCACCGTCAGCATCGTCCCCGTGCCGGATAGCGGGACCTTGGCGACGATGACGAGCCAGGTTTTCCAGAACAACCACTGGGATCTGATTCAGAACATCCAGTCTGCCGCCGGTGGCAAGCCGAGTACCAAGCCGGTTGCAATCCCGGCCAAGATTGGCGATCCGTCGCTGATTAAGCACGTGTTCCTGATCATCCGTGAAAACCGCACCTATGATCAGATCCTGGGCGACGTGGCCGCCGGCAATGGCGACGCCTCGTTGGCAGTGTTCGGCGGCCAGGACACGCCGAACGCGCACGCGCTGGTGACGCGCTTCCCTCTCTTGGACAATTTCTACGACCCGAGCCGCCAGTCGGCTGATGGTCACCAGTGGATCACCGAGGGCATGGCGCCCTACGCCGACGACATCCAGTCGCCGGACTGGAACCGCAGCTATCCAGGCGGGAACGCCGGCGATGCACTCGCCTATACGAGCAAGGGCTTCCTGTTCTCGGAAGCGGCGGCCGCCGGTCAGACGGTGAAGATCTACGGCGAATACGTCGAGAACGATACGTTCCTTCAGCCGAACGGGTCCACCAGCGAGCCGAGCTGGCGCGACTTTTACAACGACGCGCTGAACTTCGAGTCCGGGGGCGAGAAGACGCTTTATTATCAGAACACGGTCCAGGCAGAGTCCTCTGTCCCGGCCGTGTATCAACACCTCATCAAGAACTTCCCGCAGTTCGATCTGGGCATTCCCGACCAGTTCCGCGTCGATCTGTGGCTGCAGGACTTCAACAATGACGTCGCCAACGGTACGGTGCCCACGTTGAGCATCCTGTGGGTCATGGACGATCACACCGGCGGCCCGCCCACCCCGGACGCCGAACAGGCCGATAACGACTTGGCCGTTGGGCGCATTATCGACTACATCAGCCACAGCCCCGTGTGGTCCACGTCGGCGATCTTCATGGAGGAAGACGACGCGCAGAACGGCGTCGACCACGTCGACGGTCACCGCAGCCCAGGCTATATCGTCAGCCCATACGTCGTGCAGGGCGGACCTACCGACCACACTTACTACACGCAGGTCAACATGACTCGGACGATCGAGCAAATCCTCGGTCTGCCGACCATGAACCAGTTCGACCTCGTGGCGTCGCCGATGAGGACAGCTTTCGTCAAGGGCGTGCCACCCGCGGATAACTTCAAGCCGTGGACGCACGTGCCGAACCAGGTCCCGCTGGACCAGGGCGTTACCGCGAGCGCAGCCAACACAAAGGACAGCGCTAAGGTAAAAGGCCTGAGGGCGGCTTGGCTCCAGAAGAAGGCGCAGATCTTCGCCGGCAAACTGACCAAGCCCGACTCCGAAGACCCGGACACCGTCAACCATCTGAACTGGTACCTGTCCACTGGGTTTACGCGGCCCTATCCTGGTGAGAGCACGGTTCGCCCCCCGAGCGAATTCAACAAACCGGCACCCACCACCGCCGACCTGGACGACTAAACACGTTCCGACTACAACGGCCCTCTCCCCGATCACCGGGGAGAGGGTTTTTTGTTCCCGCCTCAAACGCAAAGTCCCCGCCAACCTGACCCCGCCCCGCCACCGGGGTGAGCGCTACTGCCCCGGGGCACGTCGTGAAGGCCTACAATCCACCCTGCCCATGGCCCTGACCAATGGCACCAAACTAGGTCCCTACGAGATCCTCGCCCCGCTGGGTGCCGGCGGCATGGGAGAAGTTTATCGCGCGCGCGACACGCGCCTCGATCGCACTGTTGCTGTCAAAGTTCTTCCACCGCATTTCGCCGACGATGCCACACGACGCCAGCGCTTCGAGCGCGAGGCCAAAGCCATCTCCGGCCTGAATCATCCCAACATCTGCACCGTGCACGATGTCGGCCGGCAAGACTCCGTCGATTTCATTGTCATGGAGTATCTGGAGGGAGAGTCGCTGGAGGCGCGGCTCGAAAAGGGTCCGTTGCCTGTGGCACAGGTTCTGCAGTATGGGATCCAGATTGCCAGCGCCCTCGACAAGGCACATCGCAGCGGCGTGACCCATCGCGACCTGAAGCCAGGCAACGTCATGCTCACGAAATCCGGCGCTAAGCTGCTCGACTTCGGCCTTGCCAAAGCTGTCCCGCCGACCTCCGTCGGCGCAACTCTTACCGATGTGACGCCGCACGTCACGCCCATGACGCAGGACGGCGCTGTCGTCGGAACTATTCCCTACATGTCGCCCGAGCAGCTCGAAGGCAAAGATGTCGATGCGCGCAGCGACATCTTCTCTCTCGGCGCCGTCCTCTATGAAATGATGACCGGGAGCCGCGCCTTTCAAGGCCAAAGCCAGTTCAGCGTAGCATCGGCTATCCTGGAGAAACAACCGCCGCCGATTTCCGTCCGGAAGACAGCCCCGGCGGCGAACCCGAAGGGCAATGCCCCCAAGCGCTAACTTATGGCAGGAACACTTCCGGATAGCTCGTAACCCAGGCGCTATCCGCGTCACGCCCAGGATCACCGATGCCTCTCACATCGGCAATGAGACCTTGATCATCTACAATTGCGTCAAGGATCGCGATGCGTTGTTCCACGCGGAGCTTGTCCCATATCGAACGTTGAGAGGACGACATGAAAGCGCTTCTCTACGACAAGGACGGCTCCGTGGAGTCCCTGGAAATCAGAGAAATCGAAAAGCCTGCACCGAAGAAGAACGAAGTCCTTGTCGGAGTTCACGCGGTATCCATCAAAGATTGGGATTGGGGGCTCGTTCAGAACAAGGGCTTCACCCGCATGATCTGGGGTCTCTCCCGATCGAAGAAGATCATCGGAAGCGACATAGCGGGGCGAGTCGTATGTGTCGGGGACGAAGTGAAACGATTCCAGCCGGGGGATGCAGTATTTGGAGATTTGAGCCACTTGGGCGTCGGCTTCGGCGGGTTTGCAGAGTATGTGTGCGCCCCAGAGAGCGCGCTCGCACGAAAGCCGGAGTGCATGACGTTTGAACAAGCCGCGGCGATCCCAGAGGCGGGGACGCTGGCCTATCAAGGCCTGCTCGCAAGAGGGCCGCTGAAACCCAGACAAAAAGTGTTGATCAACGGCGCTGGCGGTGGTGTCGGAACCCTTGCAATCCAAATCGCCAAAGTACATGACGTTGAAGTAACCGGCGTCGATCTCGCAGAGAAGCTGGACCTGATGCGTTCCATCGGTTATGACCACGTCATCGATTACCAAAAGGAAGATTTCACAAAGAGGGGGGAACGCTACGACCTCATTCTGGATACCAAGACCAATCGCTCGCCATTCGACTACGCCCGCGCCCTCAATCCCGGCGGGACGTACGCCACAGTCGGCGGAACCTCACGCGCGCTGCAAGTTGTACTGCTAGGACCCTGGATTGGCCGGTTGAGCAAGAAGAAGTTCTTTGGCGTGAAGTTGAAGCCAAATCAGGGCTTGCCCTATCTGTGCGAACTCTTCGAGGCGGGCAAACTTGTGCCTGTGATCGATGGACCTTATCGGTTCACAGAGGTCCGCGAAGCGTTTCGTCGATATGGCGCCGCGGAGCACAAGGGAAAGGTCGTTGTCACCATCACACAACACTAGGTCGTATCCGGTTCGTCGGCAAACCGACACCTACCCAGAAGCGGGGTTCTGGAGAGCTGTTGTTGTCGCAAACAAACACCCTAAGTTGCTTATGGGGCATTGCTCACGGCGCGAACCGCGGCCTTCGGTTAGGCTCGACCCCGGAACCGGATGATCTTCCCTCTATCGCGCTTTGACGGTCTGCCCGCCGGTAGCTGTTCGAACTCCCGCATCGCCTTGCGCTCCGCTGCCACCTTCAGGCGCATCTCCCGGCTCGCCTCGGTTTCGCGGTAGAGCGTTTGCGCCACCGGAGCCGGGCCGCGCACCTCGCTGAGAAGCAATACCTCCACCTCAAAGTCGCCGCCCTCGTTGGTCACTCGCAACATGTCTCCAATCCGTACGTCCCGCGCCGCCTTGGCGGGCCGCTTGTTGGATTGAATCCGGCCGAGCTCACAGGCGCGTGCGGCCAATGCCCGCGTCTTGAAGAATCTGGCCGCCCAAAGCCACTTGTCCATTCGCACGGAAGTCATGACCTATTTTCCTACACTAAGGGTCGGGGTCGCGAACACCCCCCCACTGCACCGCTCAAGTCAGGTCTCGTTACGTTGGTTATCTTCCGCAGGAACGTCCGTTACCAATAACCTTCGAGGTTAGGTACTTTCCGGTTGCGGACCGGACAAGTTCGTGCGGAGAACGGAAGGGCTTTGCGGACTCACGCCCTCCGAAAACAAGACTCAAAGGGACGGGACAAGATGACCGGTAGAACTCTTACGCTGCTTTTCCTCGCTTTATTCATGATTCCATTCACCGCCAGTGCACAGAGCGGCGCGACCGGCGCGATTGCTGGTGTCGTAGTCGACAGCAAAGGCGCTCCGGTATCCGGTGCTCAAATTCACATTACGGCCGTCGGAACCACACCAATCCGTGAGGTGTTCTCCGACGCCAGCGGCAATTTCACGGTGCCGTCTCTTCCGGTTGGCGCGTATGACGTCGTCGTCAAAGCGTCCGGATTTTCCACCAGCAAGTACAGCGGCGTAACTGTCCGTCTGACTGAGACGACGCGACTGAATCCCTCTCTCGTCGCCGCGGGTGGCGAACAGACTGAGGCCGCCACGGGAACCGGGCATGCCGACGACGTGGTGATGGTCGCCACTCCGCCGGTGGTCACGGTCGAAACCGGCAACCCGGCAACGGGCCGCACCGTCGAGGCAGACGTGATCGGTACTCTGCCCCTGGCCACGCAGAACTTCCATCAACTCTTGACCCTTTCTACCGGCGCCATTTCCGAGCTGAACGCCTCCGCGCAATTAGGCCGCGGCGATGTGGGTATCGACGTAAACGGCCAGCGCGAAGACAATAACAACTATCTTCTCGACGGCATCAGCGTCACCGATCTCCGCAACTCGGAGTTGTTTAACACTCCCTTGCCCAGCCCGGACGCGGTACAGGAATTCAAGGTTCAGACCAGCCTTTATGACGCGACCGAGGGCCGCAACGGCGGCGGCAACATCAACGCGGTTCTGAAGAGTGGTACCTCCCACTGGCACGGTTCCGCCTTTGAGTTCTTCCGCAACGATGTCCTCAACGCCAATGAATACTTCCAGATTCGAGCGGGACAGCCGCGCCCGGCCGTGAAGCAGAATCTCTTCGGCGGCAGCCTCGGCGGTCCCCTGGGACACGATGCCAAAGGCGGCTACCTGTTCGTCAACTACCAGGGCACGCGCCAGATCAGCGGACTTTCTCCGGGAACCATCATCAGTACCGTGCTCCCCGTGCTGCCCAGCGACCGCTCCGCTGCCTCGCTCTCAACCGCGGCATTCGGCAACGCCTTTACCCCGATCGATCCCGTTGTGCTGGCTCTGCTCAACGTCAAGAGCAACCAGTTCGGCGGAGCCGGTGGCGGCTGGCTGATTCCCTCGCTGGCTCCCTCCAACCCGCTCAATCCGGCCGCTGGCGCTGCCTTCAATCTCAGCACTCCCGGCAAGTTCAACGATGACCAGTTCACCACAGACTACGACCGCCAGTTCAAAGACGGCAGAGACAAGATTTCCGGGCGTTTCTTCTTCTCCAATTTCAGTTCCTACCTGCCCTTCGGCGCCGGGAACGTACCCAGCACGCCCGGAGAGCAAGTCACCTACGGCGACCTGAGTTTCCCGGTAAGTTTGCCGGTGCGCAACCGCTTCCTCAGTTTGACCGAAACCCACGTCTTTGGTCCGCGAGTCGTCAACGAGGCGCGGTTCGGATTCCTGGATCTGCAGTTTCAGAATGTGAATCAGCCCGTGGTCACTGCGAACCAGTTGGGCATCGTGCGTCCCAGCAACAACCTCACTAACGACATCTATCGCTTCACGCTCCTCGGTCTCAACATTGGACCCAACGACAGTTACAACATGACCCAGGAACAGGACAGTTTCACCGGGTCCGACACCGTCAGCTATTCGTTGGGCAAACACTTCCTCCGCTTTGGCGGACTCTTCACCCACACCGGCATGGATCGCAACTTCCCGCAGAACTTCAACGGACTGGTGGGGTTCAACAGCTTGCAGATGTTCCTGCTGGGTGTTCCAGCCTACGCCTTTAACGCCAGCGGCGTAAGCAACCACCGCTTCCTGCTCAACGATTCCGCCGCCTACGTTCAGGACGACTACAAGATCACCAGAAACCTGACCGCGAACCTCGGGGTACGTTGGGACCTGATGAGCGCTCCGCAAGACGCCTTGCACCGTATGGCGAACGTGATTCCCAGCCTGCTGGCACAAGGGAAGAGTCCGTTTGTTTACTCCAAGTCAGTCGACGCCCTGAACGTCCCCGGCCTGGTCGGCACAGCGAGTGAAACGGCCCGCTCCAACAGCTACGCGTCCAACTGGGGGCCACGCATCGGATTCGCCTACGATGTGTTGGGCAAGCACACCACGTCTGTCCGCGCGGGCTATGCGATCTACTACGAACGGGATAACATTGGCGTAGCCGAGCAGTTGGCGAGTCAGGCGCCCTTCGCTCCGAGCGTGACCGTCTTCGGCACAACGCCTTACCAGATGGCAACGCTGTTCAACGGTTTGTTGCCTCAGGGCGGCACCGTAAATTCCAATTTCGTTCCGCAACCCTCGTTCCTGGTGGGGTTCATCAATCCGATGACCGGTACGCCCACCGCCGATCCGAACATGTATCCCATTTTCAGCGGTTCCACCTATGGCGAAACGGCCATGTCGGTGCCGCTTCACTATGTTTCGCCCAGCACCCAGCAGTGGAATCTCAGCGTGCAGAGAAGCCTGCCCAAGAGCTGGGTCATGGAGGTCGGATACGTCGGCGCCAAGGGCACCCACCTTTCCGCTCTGCTCGATCCGATGCAGGCTCGGCTCGCCAGTCCACAGAATCCCATCACGGTTCAGGACGTCTTTGGCAACACCTACAGCATTACCCAAAACACGCAGCTCAATGTCGGCGCGCGATCTCCGCAGCTCGGGCTGAACCCGCGCGGCTATTTCCAGTTCGTCAATTCGGCCACTTCCCACTACAACTCGCTGCAGGCCACCGTGGCGCACCAATTTGCCAAGGGACTTCATTTCCAGGGTGCTTACACGCTGTCCAAGTCCACCGATCCCGTCGTAAGCTCCGGGGCCGGCGTTTACCAGTTCCCGATCAACGATCAGACAGCTCTGGCTCCTTCCATGGCGTTGTCTGACTTCGATCGCACCCATCGGCTGGTGCTCAGTTATCGCTACGAAATCCCGTTCTTCTCCCGTGCCCATGGCTTGCAGAGCGCAGTCCTGGGACATTGGTCGGTCGGAGGCGTCACTGTTCTTCAGTCCGGGTTGCCCTTCCGTGTGACCGACTCGGCGGCTGGTTCGGTCTATGGTACTGCGGTCCCAGACACCGCCACTCCCAGCTTGGCCCCCGGCTACACGCTGTCGAGCGCCCTCACCACCGGCACCATCCAGCAACGCCTCACCGAATACGTGAAACCCGCGGCCTTTGTCCCGGCGCCGGCGCTTGGAATCGACGGTTCGACCGGCTTCGGCACTTTGGGCCGCAACGTCTTCCGCGGGCCATCGCAGCAGAACTGGGATATGTCCCTTGGCAAGTCTTGGACCGTAACCGAGGCTCAAGTTCTGAAGTTTTCTGCCGATTTCTTCAACATGTGGAACCATCCGGCGTTCGACAAACCGTCGATCACCGATATCGAGAATCCATCGTTTGGGCAGATCACCAATACAGTCGGAACGCCCAGACTGGTGCAGTTCTCCCTGCGTTACGCATTTTGAGGATTGACCGTGAAGATGCCGAAGTTCGCCCCCAATAGGCTCCATCGCTTCTTCTCGCGCCGTCGGTTCGGTCTCGCCAGCCTGGCGCTGGCTCTGTTCGGGCTTTGTTTCCTGGAGGCTTCCGCGGCGCAGGAAGTCTCCCGGAAAGTCATTGCCAAGACCGCTCCCAGCTTTCCCGAACTCGCCAAAAGGATGCACGTAACCGGCAAAGTCAAGCTGGAGATCGTCATCACCGCGGGCGGCACCGTAAAGTCCGCTCGCCTGTTGGGAGGAAATCCCGTCTTCGAAAAGAGCGCGATTGAAGCGGTGAAGCAATGGAGATTCGAAACCGCTCCAACCGAGACGAAAGCTACTGTCGTCCTGGAATTCGCAGACCAGTAGCACAAAGCGACTCAGCCCTTCCACCCGTAGCGCTTTGCTGAAGACTCGCCTTCAGCCGAAGCGGCCGGATATGAAAGCTCGGCGCGGCAGTGCCGGGTGACAGTGGGAAGTGCGAGTCCCGCAGGAGTCTGTGTCGTAGCTGACGTCCGTGCGGTTCTGTCCCGTAGGGACATCCGAAAATAGCCCGGCGTTTCCAACGCCGGGCAGCTAGGAGCGGAACGCATCCCGGAGGGATGCCTGAAAATCGCCGCGACCCCGACACGCCCCTAATCGCGTGGCCGCGGGGACGGCACAAGCGCTCACCGGGAGCTGACCCACCTCTGAAACCTCGAAGGTGTCACCGCCCAGAATCACTCTGGCTTCACGCAGTTCGAAGGGTGGAAGGATGTTCCTGGCGGCCCCTGATTTGATTCTTGCTCGCCACCGCACGGTTGCTTCGGGCATGGCCTTCTCCAACCAATCCACACCCCGTCCCACCCAAATTAGTTAACTATAGTTTATCCTTTGTTGTATACTTCCGCTAATGACCTTGGCCTTCTGGGGCCCACTAGAAAAACCGTTCCAATTGAATCCGTTTGAATGAACCAGAAACGACGCAAGGGAAATGCCTTCGAACGTCCTGAACCACTGGAGCGCAGCTGTTGAGTAGGAAAGATGAGTAGGAAAGACGACAGTCAGGATATCGCCGCGCCAACCGTCGACTCGGCGGCGAGGCCCGCCGATCCGGCGCGCGGCAGTCATGTGTCGTTGGAGGGAGTCCACGGCTCTGTCGCCGTACCCCACCACGAGGCCGGCTTCTGGGAGCAGTGGCGCGCCTTCGTAGGGCCCGCGATTCTCGTCAGTGTTGGCTACATGGACCCGGGCAACTGGGGCACCGACCTCCAAGGTGGCGCTCAGTTCAAATACGGCCTGTTGTGGGTCGTGGGACTCGCCAGCCTCATGGCCATCTTCATGCAAGTCATTTCCGCGCGCTTGGGCGTGGTCACCGGCAAGGATCTCGCGCAATGCTGCCGCGACTGGTATCCCGCGTGGACCCGTTGGCCCAACTGGCTGATGAGTGAACTGGCAATCGGCGCCTGTGACCTGGCAGAAGTACTGGGCAGTGCCGTCGCTCTCAACCTGATGTTCCATATCCCCATGCTGTGGGCGGTCATCATCACCGGCCTGGACGTATTGCTGCTTCTGGCCCTGCAAAGCTTCGGCATGCGCGCCATCGAAGCCGTAGTGCTCGTCCTGATCGCGACCATCGCTGTCTGTTATTTCATCGAGATTTTCGTTCTCCCGCAGACTCAGCCCAGCTTTCTGGAGATGGGACGCGCCCTGGTCACGCCACACCTCCGCCAAGCGGGCGTGTTATACATTGCGATCGGCATCATCGGTGCCACCGTGATGCCCCACAACCTCTACCTGCACTCGGCCCTGGTGCAGAGCCGCAAGTTGCAGAAAGACGAACCGTCCATCCGCAGCGCCATCCGCTTCAACACGATTGACTCCATCGTCGCTCTCACCATCGCCTTCTTCGTCAATGCGGCCATTCTGGTGCTCGCGGCGACGGTGTTCTTCGGCAAGTCAAGCGTGACGGCGTCGGGAGGGCAGGTAATCCGTTTCGTCGCTGACAGTGACTGGATTCGGGTCGCCTATCTGACATTGGCTCCGTTGCTCGGGACGGCCGCCGCCAGCACACTGTTCGCCGTCGCCCTCTTGGCAAGCGGCCAGAGCAGCACCATCACCGGCACTCTCGCTGGCCAAGTCGTGATGGAAGGCTTCATGCATTGGCGCATTAAGCCCTGGGTACGCCGCCTCATCACGCGGACGCTGGCCATCCTGCCCGCCGTCTTCATCATCGGCTTGCGCGGCAACAGCAGCGTGACCGATCTTCTGACGCTCAGCCAGGTCGTGCTCGCGCTGCAACTTCCGTTCGCCATGTTTCCCCTGCTGCAATTCACTAGCTCCGGCAAGCGAATGGGAAACTGGAAGCTCGGTCTCTTTCTGCTGGTTGCAGGCTGGGCCAGTGCTATTCTGATCACCGCCATGGACATCTACGGCCTCCCCGACTCACTAAAAGCCGCCTGGCAAGTAATCACCGGCGGATGAACAAGAGTGTAGGGCGGACACTCCTGTCCGCCAAATGCCAGCGCGAGACGGCGGGGCGTCAGGCGCGTTCGTAATGGCGGTTCGTATCAGGGCACCGCTTCAGCAGTGCCGCAGGGGCCACGGAAATGAACGCGGCTTTAGCCGCTGCATTCCTGCTCAATCGGCAAGCAGACGTTAGAAACGAAAACCATGTACGAAACGATCCTCGTAACGCTAGACGGCACTCCAACCGACCGCGCCATCATCGAACACGTCAAACAGCTCGCCAAGCTGGCCCAGAGCCGTTTAGTCCTCCTTCATGTCGCCGACGGATGGGCCGCCAGAACCTACGGTCCCGATGCGGTCAGCCCCGAGATCGCGGAAGACACCGCGTATCTGCAAAAAGTTCGCGCAGAATTTCAATCCGCCGGCATCTCCACCGACGCTGAACTGGCCTACGGCGAACCCGCCGACCAGATCATCAAATGGGTTGAGCAGAAGCGCTGTGACCTGGTTGCCATGAGTACCCACGGACACCGCTTCCTCGCCGACCTGTTTCTCGGCTCCACCGCAACAAGAGTCCGCCACAGTATCGGCGTCCCCATCCTCCTTCTCCGCGCAAAATAATTCACGAACGCAAATCGTGGAGGGACGGACGCCTCGCCCGCCCAGCGAAGCGCAGCGAGCGCTCCCGGGCTCGACTGCGGATGAGGTCACAAACCGCGTGTATCACGTGAAAGAGCGGCGCTTTCAGCGCCGCGTCAAGCGAAGCCGGTTCAGGAGGGCTTCGCAGTCTGCTGAAAAACTCACGCTTCGTATCAGGCGATGCCTTCAGGCGTCGCGCAAATGCTGAGAGACCAATGGCGCCTTCAGGCGCTGCGGTGGCCAATTCGACTCTTCAGCAAGGGACTTGAAGCCGCCGAGGTTCGCTCCCAGCGCCGATTCCCCACGTACCAGGTCACACTCCGACTTGTCATCCTCAGCAAGCGAAACCGAGCCGTGCCGCGAATAACACCGTGAAGATACATCTACGACCGCGCTGGCTTCAGCCCCAGTGGTCGTCCTTCCTCGGCAGTCACGAGGACTACCCCAAGGACCAAAATGAACGCATCGCTTCAGACATTGCGTCGTGGCCAAACGCCCCCCGCACTACTCAATTCCCCCCGAAACGAATTACACTAGTAGTTCGCGATCTGCATGTGGGGACAGCCGCCCCCGGCTGTCCGGTGGAGCGAAGCTCCACCGCTTACGCCCGAAGTCATCCCCCGAGGAAGGTCATCATGTCTGTAAATAGTTTCAACAGCAAATCCACCCTCAAAGTCGGCACCAAAGAGTACGAGATCTACCGCCTCGACGCCCTCGACCAGCAGGGAATCTCCACCAAACACCTTCCTTTCTCCCTGCGCATCTTGCTGGAAAATCTTCTCCGCACCGAAGACGGCCGCAACGTCACTAAAGAAGAAGTGCGCGCGCTCGCGAATTGGAACAGCAAGTCGAAGCCGGAGAAAGAAATCGCCTTCACCCCCAGCCGCGTCCTCCTGCAGGATTTCACCGGCGTCCCCTGCGTAGTCGACCTGGCCGCCATGCGCGACGCCATGCAGCAACTGGGCGGCGACCCCGCCCTGATCAATCCTCTTCAACCGGTGGAGTTGGTCATCGATCACTCCGTGCAGGTCGATGAATTCGGCACATCCAACGCCTTCGAAATGAACGCCCTCCTCGAGTTCCAGCGCAACAAAGAGCGATACTCCTTTCTCCGCTGGGGCCAAACCGGTTTCCGAAATTTAGCAATCGTTCCTCCCGACACCGGCATCGTGCATCAAGTCAACCTCGAATATCTCGCGCGAGTCGTCTTCGTGCACGAGAGCCCCGGCAAACGCACCGCCTACCCCGACACGTTAGTCGGCACCGACAGCCACACGACCATGATCAATGGGTTGGGGGTGCTGGGGTGGGGCGTCGGAGGGATTGAGGCAGAGGCAGCGATGCTTGGGCAGCCTGTATCCATGCTCATTCCGCTCGTTGTGGGCGTAAAGCTCACCGGCAGATTGCGCGAGGGCGCTACCGCTACCGATTTTGTTCTCACCGTTACAGAGATGTTGCGGAAGCATGGCGTCGTTGGAAAATTCGTGGAGTACTTTGGGCCAGGGTTGCGCGATTTGCCGCTCGCCGATCGCGCCACGATCGCGAACATGTCCCCGGAATATGGAGCGACGTGCGGAATTTTTCCCATCGACAAGGAGACGCTGCGCTATCTGCGGCTCACGGGACGGAGCGAAGAACAGATTGCATTAGTGGAGGCTTACAGCCGTGAGCAGGGACTGTTCCACGACGAGAAGACTGCAGAAGCGGAGTACTCCGAGTTGCTCACGCTTGATCTTGCTACGGTCGAACCCAGTCTGGCCGGGCCGAAGCGTCCACAGGACCGCGTTGTACTGTCGCAGGCGGGAGAGTCGTTCAATAAAGCGCTGCCTTCGCTGATCAAACCTAAGTCGGCGGCAAAAGCGGCTCCTGCCGCAGCAGTCGCCAACAAAGCGCGATGGGAGCAGGAAGGCGGAAGTCCCGCGGCGATTGGCGTGGAAGATCCCAATGTTCACGAGCACGTTTCCGCCTCGGTGAAAGACTCACTGAAGCACGGTAGCGTCGTCATCGCGGCGATCACCTCGTGTACCAACACGTCAAACCCCTCCGTGCTGATCGGCGCGGGACTTCTCGCGAAGAAGGCAGTCGAGAAAGGACTATCGATTCCGCCGTGGGTCAAGACTTCGCTGGCTCCGGGATCGAAGACGGTGACTGACTATCTCGCAAAGGCCGGATTGACGCCGTATCTCGAGAAGCTGAAGTTTCATCTCGTCGGCTACGGATGTACCACTTGCATTGGAAATTCGGGACCGCTGCCTGAAGAAGTTTCGAAGGCTATCGATGAGAAGGAGTTGGTCGTCGCGTCGGTGCTTTCGGGGAACCGCAACTTTGAAGGACGCATCAACTCCGAAGTGCGTGCCAACTATCTGATGTCGCCGCCGCTGGTGGTGGCGTTCGCGCTGGCGGGACGCATCGACATCGACCTGCGCAAGGATCCGATTGGCAAGGGCCGCGACGGCCAGCCCGTCTACATGGCCGACATCTGGCCATCGCAGCGCGAGATCGAAGAGACCATGCGGCAGTCGATCACTTCCGAAATGTTCTCGAAATCTTACGCGGACGTGTTTCAGGGAGACGAACGCTGGCGCGGCCTTTCTGTGCCCAAAGGCCAGACCTACGCGTGGGAGCAGGACTCGACCTACATTCGGAAGGCTCCGTATTTCGACGAGATGTCGGTGAAACCCGCCCCTGTCCAGGAAATCAAGAAGGCGCGCGTGCTGGCGGTTCTTGGCGACAGCGTCACCACCGACCACATCTCGCCTGCCGGATCGATCAAGAAAGACAGCCCCGCCGGAAAATATCTGCAGGAACATGGCGTGAAGCCTGCGGATTTCAACTCTTACGGATCGCGGCGCGGTAATCATGAAGTGATGGTGCGGGGCACGTTCGCCAACGTCCGGCTGCGCAACAAGCTGGTCGCGACCGAAGGCGGATTCACTCGGCACCTGCCCACGAACGCCGAAATGTCGATCTTCGATGCTTCCGAGAAATATCGCGCCGCGGGCACGCCGCTCGTCATTCTAGCGGGCAAGGAATATGGATCGGGCTCGTCGCGCGACTGGGCGGCCAAGGGCCCGGCGCTGCTGGGCGTGCGCGCCGTGATCGCGGAGAGCTACGAACGCATTCACCGCTCGAACCTGGTCGGCATGGGAGTCCTGCCGCTGCAGTTTCCCGCAGGCCAGAACGCGGAATCACTCAAGCTGACGGGCGAGGAAGTGTTCGAGATCACCGGCGTCCGCGACCTGGTCGATCACTTCGCCGCCGGACGGGAAGTGAAAGTGCGCGCGGGAAATACGGAGTTCAACGCTCTGGTGCGGATCGACACGCCGCAGGAAGCGTTGTATTACGCCAACGGCGGGATTTTGCAGTATGTGTTGCGCCAGTTGCTGGCGACGAAGCCGCAAGCGGTGGGGGTGTAGACAGCCTCAGGAGTGTCCAAAGTCCTGAATCACAATTTCGACGCCGATGGCTTATCTGCGCTCGCATCCACAACCGTCGTCTGGATTTCACAGTGCGCAGACTTCGCCGACGAGGTGACGGTGGTCTTAATTCCCCGAATTCGCTTGGTGTCGTTGTCTGTGAAGGCAATCACGACAAAGAAGCCGTTCTTTACGCGCTCTGCCCGAAGGTAGGCTGGCAGTTGCTTCCGGGCGTTGTTCCAGAACTTGCCGTTCCGTGCGAGTTTTAGTTCCAAGAGCGCCCGCAGTCCGTGGCCAATTGCAACCTTGAAATCGACTGCGCCGCGTCCGATGTTAGGCTCCGGCGAGATGTCGATGTCGTTTGCTTGGCAGTAGTGCTTCACAACTCCAAGGAAGAGAAGTTGCGCTGCCTTTTCTGACTTGCTCGTGCCATTGTCGTTCCAAAGCAGACGGTATCCGGCGTTCTCTTCCACAAAGTGCTGGAATTCGTCGACCATAGTCTTAATTGCCGCGAGGAACGAATCTTCGTCGTGGATCGCAAACCGGACTGGATTCGCGTTCACAAAAGATCTTGAAGCGTCGTACCATTTGACGAAGCCCTTCTTGTCCTTGCCTAGATTGTACGGCCGACTCTTTCTCGATTCCTTGTAGCCGATGTATCCGTCGCGCCACTCGCGATGTTGGCGAGCTATCTCGATAATGCGCCTCTTCGGGATGTTGCGTGTAATGTCGAAGTTCAATTCTCGGCGAAGCTCGGCTGACCGGAACGAAACGCAGTAATCCCAAAAGTCCACGGCATTGATCGTCGGAAGATCTTTCAGGTAGCACTCGGGAACCAAGAGAATCGCCTTGTTGTTATAGCGGTTAACCGGCAACTCAAATTTCCCCGCGGCCCATCGTTGGCTGTCTGAGTCGAACCTGGAACGGGTGTACCTGAACGCTCTGACTGGGACTTTATGTCTCCGGCAGATTTGCTGTGTGTACTTCGCGAACCTGTGTCGAAGTAGATTCGCTGTTATGTCACTTATGCGGTCTGGGCCGATGTTCTCCCGCAGGATTGCCACCTCTTCGAAGTGGTCGATGTGAACCATCCCGGCCTGAATCGCGTCCCAAACCGCAGAGGCCATAATCTGGCCAAGTTCCTTGCCGGAGCCTGCGCCGCTTGTCCCTGCGGCGGTGTAACCAAGACAGACCTCTTCAACCTCGGGAAATACTAGGTCGCTGACAGCCTTTTGGTAACGGTTCGAATTCTTGTTGCCACCAGACTTGGCGAGGAGTTTAAAGATCAGCTTAAAGAACCGGATAATTTCAGTGTGACTGCCGCGGAAGGCTGCCTGTTCGTTGTCATAAATGAGAAATGGATCGATGAAAAGTGGAGTGTCGACAGACAGTACTGGGTCAAACCATTTGTCTTGCTTTTGCTTCTTGATCGCGAAATGTTCTGTGAATCGCAAGTAACTGCCTCGGGCATCATCCTAAATGTCGATGTGAGACCGCAGCAATGGGAAACCGTTCTGTGCTGGTTAGTGCCCTTTCAGCCTCGTCGCTTTAGGACTTGATTACCTTCTTCTGATTTACCCGTGGCGCGGTGGCCCAGCCTTTCGCGACAGAAAGTCAAAACACCCACCCTGTCGCATTAGGACGCGACAAGGGTGGGGCACCCGGTCTAGGTCCATTCCTTTCGCGAAGAGAAGTCAAAATCCCCGCCCCTTCGACTGCGCTCAGGGCAGGCTCTGTCTCTCCAAAAAACGGAGAGACAAGGACGGGGCACCCTCGGGAGTTTGCGTGTAGGGTCGAGCCGGCATTTTCGGGTCATTCTACTTTTGGGGGTGCCCCATCCTTGTCGCGTTTTGTGCGACAGGGTGGGGATTTTGACTGTTGCAAACAATTTGAGGCTCGGCTCCCGTACGCTCCCGCCTGCGCGCGGTCCATTGCGATTCGATTTCGACTACGCTTTCGACACCGGAGGCGTAGTGGCGGAAGCTGCTCCACGGCCAATCCTCTGGGCTTTCGACTAGTCCTCTTTTCACGGGATTGCGGTGGATGTAGCGTAGTTTCTCGATTCGCTTGTCCTCGCTCCACACATTGAAATCGTAATAGCGGGGTTGCCAGAACGGGCTGCCCTCGGGCGGACGAAGTTGGTCTGCCGTGTTCTGCTTGAGCATTTGCAGTGCCAGCGAGAGCTGGCCGCGTTCTGGTTCGCTGATCAGCAGGTGAACGTGTTCGGGCATGACCACGTATCCGGAGACGAAGAAGCCATACCAACGGCGTACGCGTTCTAGGGTTTGTTCAAAGACGTCGCGGGCGCGCGGGTTTCCGAGCAACGCGTCTCTATGATGACAGCTGAAGGTTATGAAGTGGAGACAGCGTGCTTGCTGGAAGCGCTTGAGTCCCCAGGGCATTCTGTCATCGTAGTTCGGGGTGGGGGAATTACTCTGTGATCTGTGAACATCGTGCGTTCGATCTTCCTGGAATGGGAACGGGCTAAAATCAAGTTCCCCACCCTGTCGCAAAGAACGCGACAAGGGTGGGGCACCCTCAGGGATAACTCACCACCACTTCGCCGCGGCTTTGCTGGGTTGCCAATCCCGTCCCACGTTCTGGTCGTGCCAATAGGAATACGCGATCTTAAGAGCATCCAGTCTCGTGGCGCACTGCGCGCAGCACGGCTTCGAAACGCCGATAACGTCGCCCTCGAAACGCATCTTCTCTTCGGAGAAGTGGTCCACCAGCTGCATCTCAGCATGATAGGTTCGCGATTCCGTTTCTTGGGCAATCACGGTAATGCCGCGAAGCTGCGGAAGATCCTCAGCGCGCATTTCAGCCTCAAGAGCTCTCGCCCCGATTCTGATCTCGTTGACGGCGATCCTATAGCGCACGCCAGGCGTAGGTTTTTGAGGCTTCAAGCCGAGCCCGATCAGATCGTTTGCGGTTACATAGAGGACATTGTCGTGAAGACCGACGGCCACGGTTCGAGCCGCAACGTAGGCCTGGTTATAAGTGTCGGTGCCGCGATAGACCGAGGAGTACGCTACCGCCAACAGATATCGCGCCGCGCGGTCGAGGTAATTGAGCCGAGTGTAGTCGAGCTGGAAGTCGACTACGTTCTTAAAGGTTACCGGGTTGTCTTCTCCCAGTGTTTGGGTGAGGTTGTTGCTTGCTGCAAAAGCGCCATGCGGCATGGCTTCCTCCTGAGCGGACTGAAATAGCACCAGGACCGCATGCCTTCCGGTACAGCGATGCCGGCGCTCAGCCCCAATGGCATAGCACGGGGGGAATCCCTCAAAGCGGTCGGTTTGGTTTCGTTACGAAAGCCGGAACTCGCACCGGGAATTCCCGGGAATACTAACTTCTTCAGCGCTTGCCGTGGCGGGACAGGTCGCGTCTGGATTTGGCGAGCAGGCCCCAGGCTTCGCGGTAGGGTTCGTATTTGTTGCGGTTGTAGTTCGGCCCCACTTCTGGACACAACAGTATGCCGCCCTTGGGTTTGGGAGTGAGAATCACGGCGGCGGGAATCAGGTACCAGACGTTGGTCGGGATGACGTAGCTGGCGAACAGATCGACTCTGGCGAGATCATAGCCATGGGCGCGACCGCCTCCGCGAAACCGGCAGTAATATCCCGAGCGCCTGCGGGAGGATGTGGATTTCACTTGCACACGGAGAAAGTGTGCCGATTGATCGATGCCGACGTCGTAGGCGAGGGAGTCTCCCCAGGGTTTGAGAACGTGATAGCCATGCGCGGCGGCGGCTGCCATGAACAGGAGTTCGACCCATTCGCCACGTTCTTTGAGAGTGCTGAACTTTCCCCAACGCTTCATTCGCCCGCCCCGAGACTCGGCCCGAAAACACAAAAGGCGCGACCGGTGGGCCGCGCCTTTCTGAATTTTTGCTCTCTATATTCAGAATAGCAAATTGAAGGGGGTAAACCGGCAAGGGTAATTATCCCCTCTGGACAAGTATGCAAGTCCCCGCACGGTGACCTCCTCAAAAATGGGGCACCACAATTCTAAGACAATTACTCAAAAGTAAACACAACGGGTAGTGTTTTGCACAGAGGTACTGCCTGTGATTGTACCTAAAGTCTTGATTTTGTTGGAATTTTCCTGTACTAAGAGGGATGAAGTGCCAGTGGGGGTGGCTCGGCGCTGGCAGGGTCTACAAAACCCACGCCAGTCGGTTCGAATCCGACCACCTCCACCAACATTTCGACTAATGGCCCCGTAGCTCAGATGGAAAGAGCGCCCGACTCGTAGCGGAGAGGTCGCTGGTTCGATCCCAGCCGGGGCCACCAGTTTTCAGCCGATGCCTTCGAACCACATCGGCCAAACCGCAAAAGTCTATTCCTTCCCGCTAATTTTCCGCAAGGGCACCCACAATCCATTGTAGGCAACCGCTGTACAGCCCCACAATTGCACCCTTGTCGTTACTGCTGAGGCTTCTTAGACTTCATACACTTCCATCACCTCCTAGTCAAGAAGGAAGTGCATGAAGTGTTGGAAGTGTTGGAACCCCATGCCAAAACAAAAGCCACCGGGAACTACTACCCACACCATCTTTCTGCCGGATGCAGTTCATAAACAGATTGCAGCGATAGCTGGGTATGGGGAGGCAGACGATCTAATCATTGAGTGTATTACCGAGGCAATGAAACCGCGCTGGGCAAAGTGGCTCAAACAGGAGCAGGCGAAATTGGGAAAGAATTAAGCGGGAGTTATTCTTTATTGGGCGGGAACGGCAACAACTCGGTCGTTGGGATCGGCGCTTCTTGCTCAGGCTGGCTGGCAACTTCTGGTGCGGCGATTTGCGGCTCGATCATCGTGGTGCTTTTGGGGATCGGGCCACCGCCCTCTAGGAAATGTGGCGTGCTGACATTGTCATCCTTGCACTTCTCCACTTTGCAATAGAACGGTCCAATATTCTCGGCCGCTATTTTCAGAATCTTGTGGCGAGCAACAACTAAAGCTGCCGCCCAGTCAACGCAACGGCTCGTCGTATCCGACAAAATAAAAACCTTCGCACGTGCCGTTATGACCGCTCGCCTGTTTACTCCGTCATACTCAATGCCTTTATCGCCGCTGATTATGGCCCAGTCGCGATGAGCGCAGTCCGCGATCCACTCAGGGTCGGGCGCGTCCGCCAGAAAATAGCGTTTGTGGACTTCTACATTAACTCCCGCATCGCGCAATAGTTTTGCGGTGATCTTCGCTTGATGGGTCGCATCCAAGAACAATGCTTAGGCGACTTAGGCTGCTGCTCTGAGCTGCTCAACGTAGTTAATCGCTCCAGCTATCTGAGATTCAGGAATCTCGTATTCATCTGCAAGGGCCTCTATGTCGTCTCCCGCCTGATAGTGGTTCCAGATGGACGCGACAGGTATGGCAGTCCCATCGATGATGGGCCTTCCCGACGACACACTGGGAAGGATGCAAACTACTTTCGCCTTTTGGTGGGCCGGGTACAGTTTGGTCGGATTAAACATTTCATCACGCTCGATCCTGGCTAGATAAGAATCTAAAACCTGTCGCAGTCCGAGTTGCCCATACTGTGACACATTGATCGTCTTCTCAAGTGTCTTGACAAATAGATCTTTCCCATCCGTATAGAACTCGCGTGATAGGAGGGGATGTTCATAGTTCGATAGGTTCTCGATGCGAAGCTCTTGAATGGCAGACCGAATTGCCTTCACTTGAATCTTGTGGATTTTTACAGTGACCGAAAGAATGTGAGCTTCAGCAAGATTGTAAAATGACATCAACGCACTCACAGGATCAGCGATAGGGATTAGTGGGTCCAGAATCTTCCCAGACCTTGTAGGCCAATGCCGAGTCCACCTGTGGAGAGTCGGCTTAGGAATTTTCAGAAAGTATGCGACTTCGGCAAGGGAATACAGAGGCGTAGCCCTAGAGTCTCCGTTCTTGGGAACAGGTGAATAGGGTATGCGGACTTTCGTTTCACCTGCCATGGTGAGCGCAGAATCCAAAACGGGCATACCCATTCCTCCACGTGCTAATATGTAAAAAGCACGGCAGAGAAACGGGCCTATGACGCGACCTCATCCCAAACCTTCCGCCAAGAATGCTGAAGATGAGACGCGCCCCTACACTCGCGACGATTTTATGCAACTGTTGCGGAAGGCTTCAACGACGCCGTTTCAGCAACCTTTGCCAAAATCGCGTAAAAAATCAGATTCCCAGAGTCGCGGCGATTGTATCGAAAAGCGTACTCGTTGAGATAGGTCTGCAAATACTTCTTTGAGACCGAGTGGTACACGCCGCGAATCCCATTCTGCACCAAAGACCAGAACCCTTCAATTGTCTGAGTGTGCACGTCACCTCTGACGTAAATTCCCGCTGAGTGCTGAATCCGATGATGAGTGTAGGTCTTGTTAAGACCTGTGTACGACGGATGCTCATCTGTGAACACGGTAGACTCGGGAAGGATGAACTCATGCGCGAAGTCTTGCAGAGTTTTCTTGCTGGCATCTTCTACTACTCGCGCAACCACCCTGCCTTTCCCGGTCTTGCGTTCCACCACGCCAGCAACGATGGCCTTCTTGCTCGAATCCAACCATTTTGGGGTACCGCGTTTATTCCCGCGCGGACGACCGCCCACATAGCACTCATCCATCTCAACCGTTGATCCCTCCAGTTGCATGTCAGGTTCGGACAGCAACGAGCGAATCTGGCGGAACATCCGCCATGCGGTCTTGTAGGTGACGCCAGTCTCGCGCTGAATTTGCTTTGCGCTGATGCCGCAACGGGTAGAGCCCATCAGGTACATTGCCTGAAACCAGATACGGAGCGAAGTTGTGCTCTTCTCGAATATCGTCCCAGCCAATGGGTAAATATGATTTCCGCAATGATCACAAGCTAGCGCTGTTCTGCCAGTCACGCGATAGTGCTTACGATCCTCATTGCACTTTTCGCAGTGCGCTATGCCGCCGGGGAAGCGCTGCTCTTGGATAGTCTGGAAGCACACGTCATCATTCGGAAACTCTTTATCGAATTGGTTCCGTGTGTATCGAAGGTGGGCGGGAATGGTCTGTCTGCGGTTCATCGGCTTTCACCAGTGTCCACAGTATGCCATTTGTTCTACTTGTTGTCAAGGGATAATTACCAGTTTCTGCCTATTGACAAGAAAGCGAGCGGTCGACGGTCCTTCCGATGAAAAGGGAAATCCCCACGTCTCAAAAGCGAGACGTGGGGCACCCGGATCAAGTTCAAGATCAACGGCAGCGGACAAGAGTGTCCGCTCCACAGATTTCTGCTCACCTCTAGAACTCGATATGGGCGCGGAATGAGGGGACGAGGACGGGGCCGCGGTCGCGGTTGTAGCCGGGATTGACGATGTGCTGCAGGCCGGGCGCGAGGTAGATGCCCAGCCACGCGTGCACGGTGTAATACGACTCCAGAATATTCTCGCGGCCGTAGTTGAGGTGGCCGTCGCCGAGGAGGAATCCGCTGCCGCCGGCGGCGAGATAGTTCTGGTGATCCTTCTTGATGGCATTGGAGACGAAGGCGATGCCGGCACGATCCTGCTTGCGATGCCACCACGCCCCGTTTGCGCCGATGCCCTCAGCGAAGGTTTGATCGACTTCGGTGTAGGCGAAGGATTCGGTCCTGCCGTTGTCCCAGCCGAAGCGGGCGAAGGCGGTGAGGTGCGGCGTGAGATTCTGCTCGACATTGATGCCGAAGCCGTACTTTCGCGTGATGTGCCAGGGGTGGGCGGTGATGTCGGGAGTGGTTTCCCCGGCGGCGGCCTTGATGACCTGATCACGATAGATGCCCATGTTGGCATTATTGGTGAAGGCCAGCAGGCGGACAACACCGGCCTTTTTCGGGATCACGCCATGACGCAGTTCATACTCGAAGTTCTCCGCGTGGGCCTGCCAGGGCTTCCAGACCAGATCAATTCCGTTGGCGACTTTCGGCATAAGGGCCACGGCGAAACGGAATCCCCAGTTTCGGTCTTCGTAGTCGGCGGTGGCGCCGACCGTGTAACCGCGGGTGTCGGCGGCGTAGTCGTACGCGCCGTTGTTGTCGGTGGTCCAGTTCTCGAATTGAAAGTGGGTGTCGGAGCCGACGGAGTTGACGTCGAAGAAATCGGGCATACTGAACTTGCCGAAGCGGATTTCGAGACGGCGGCGTGGGAGTTCATCGAAGATCGAGAGAAAGTTGCGCTGGTTTTCGACTTTGTCTTTGCTGAGGGCGAATACCTTATGGAACAAGCCGCGGCCGAGGTACGGAGCTTTGCTAAGTGCAGGATTGCGCACGATGTCGAGGTCGGGAGGGCCAGCCAGACCGAGGCCGGTACTGAGGGCGGTGCCGCCAGCTTCTTCAATGTCAACGAGGAACTCGGTGGAGTTGTTGAGGCGCACGCCGGTGTAGAGCGTCATGACGCGCGAGGTGGCTTTCTCGTAGCGCGAGCTGAGGCTGTTCTTGCCGCTGTAGAGCGCGCGGAAATCGGGATGCGTTTGAAAAATGAAGTTGGCTTGGCCGGAGAGCCAGAAGCGCGTGTCCTTGGCGTGAGGGAATAGGGATTCTGTGCTGTCGTCGGGGGGCGGGTCGGAGACAACGGCGGCGCCAGTTTCTGGTGGCGGCTGCGGGGCGGCGGAGGTTGCCGACTGTTGCGCCAGGGCGGACGCGGCGAAGATGATCACGGTCGCCAGCGCGAGCGCCGAAAGCAGGCGGCAAGGGCTGCGGTTCGCGGATTTCTGACGAATGACTGCCCGCAACATGGCGCGGGCCGGGTCCTTTTCCGTATTGAAAATGAATTTCAATTTCAATTTCACGTCCCCAAGGTAGTGCGGCAGCGAAAAGCGCTCTGTGGCAGATGTCACGGGCGCACGTGACGGCAATCACACCTGCTTTTCGATCCTAACCTGCTTCGTTCTTGGTGCGGAGCCCCAGTTATGCAATTAACCGTCTTATACTTGCAGATGTTAACTGTAGTTAATACTATTCTCCTGTGTCCTGTCAATTGCCCGGAGTCGGATGTTGCGAATCCCTGGATTTTGCAATCCATCGAGCCTACGCAGGGTTGGTTAAAGGAATGTTACAGGGTTGTGATTTCGATTGGCGGATCGGTGGTCTTCAGCGAATGGCGAGGCCGGTTTGACAGCATTCCTGTTCAACCCCTACGATGCGGAAGAACAGCGTCGAATCATCCTTGGCAAACTCGATCGTCTCGGCGTCGGTCGAATCGAGCAGCCCCTTGATTTCTCTGGCTTATGAAAGTTCTGGTTTTAGGAAGCGGCGGGCGTGAGCATGCGCTGGTGTGGAAGCTGAGGCAGTCGCCGCGCATTTCGCAGCTTTACTGCGCGCCGGGGAACGGCGGCATTGCGGACCATGCGGAGTGTGTGGCCGCGGATCTGAAGAATCTGGATTCGATCACGGAGCTGGCGGCGCGTCTGCAGCCGGATCTGACAGTGGTCGGGCCGGAACTGCCTCTGACCCTGGGCGTGGTCGATGAGTTCACACGGCGGGGGTGGCCAGCGTTTGGGCCGACGCGGGCCGCGGCGCAACTCGAATCGAGCAAGAGCTTCGCCAAGGAATTTCTGCAGCGGCACCACATCCCGACGGCTCCCTTTGCCATTTGTGATTCGATTGAGCAGGTGCGGTCGGCTCTCGGGCATTTTCATGCGCCGGTGGTGGTGAAGGCCGACGGTTTGGCGGCGGGCAAGGGCGTGGTCATCGCCAAGAGCAAGGAAGAAGCGGCCAGCGTGGCGGCGGAGATGCTCAGCGGGAAGATGCTGGGCGACGCCGGGGCGCGCGTCGTGCTGGAAGAATGTTTGACTGGGGACGAGCTCTCCTTCCTCGTGTTCAGCGACGGCGAGCGCGTGGCGCCGCTGGTGGCGGCGCAGGATCATAAGCGCGTGGGTGACGGCGATACCGGGCCGAACACGGGCGGCATGGGCGCGTACTCGACTGCAGACATTGTTGACGACCAGATGCGCGATTGGCTGGTCCACCACATTGCGCGGCCCGTGGTGGCGGGGATGAAGGCCGAAGGCGCGGAGTTCAAGGGCGTGCTGTATTGCGGGCTGATGATGACGGCGCGCGGTCCGATGGTGCTGGAGTTTAACTGCCGCTTTGGCGATCCGGAGACGCAGCCGATTTTGATGCGGCTGGAGAGCGATCTGACTGAAGCGCTGGAGGCTTCGATCGAAGGGCGCGTGAGTGAAGGGGATTTCAAGTGGTCGCAGGACGCTTCGGTGTGCGTGGTGATGTCGTCGGGGGGATATCCGGGGACGTTTGAAGTGGGGAAGCGGATTGACGGACTCGACGAGGCGGGTGCGGTTTCAGGAGTGAAGGTATTTCATGCTGGCACGACTCGGCGCGATGGGGTTCATTACACGGCGGGCGGGCGCGTGCTAGGAGTGACGGCGCGGGCTGGGGATTTGGAGACGGCGGTTGGGCGGGCTTACGAGGCTTGCGCGAAGATTCGCTTTGACGGGGCGCATTACCGGAAGGACATTGCGGGGAGAGCGCTGAAGAGGTGAGCAAAATCCCCACTTCTCGCGCAAAAAGCGCGCGAGAAATGGGGCACCCATAGCAATCCCTTTGCGGCCGCAGGTGCGACTTAACGAAAGGGATCCCCTCGGCCTCGCTCGGGGCAGGCTCTTCGACTGCGGATTTGCTTCGCGTTCGCGAGGCAAATCCTCCGCTCAGATGACATTTTCATAGATTAATTGGTTATGAGGGGATGATGAGCAAGGCTCTGGTATCGATTGTGATGGGGAGTGATTCGGATCTGGAGATCATGCGCGAGGCGGGGAAGGCGTTGGACGAGTTCGGGATCGCGTATGAGATCGACGTGACTTCGGCGCATCGTTCGCCGGACCGTACCGCTGATTTTGCGCGGAAGGCCGCGGGGCGCGGGATTCAGGTGATTATTGCGGGGGCCGGCGGAGCGGCGCATCTGGCGGGGGTGATCGCGGCGCATACTACTTTGCCGGTGATTGGAGTGCCGATTCCTTCGACGTCGCTGAATGGGATGGATTCGTTGCTGGCGACAGTGCAGATGCCGGCTGGGATTCCGGTGGCTACGGTTGCGATTGGGAAGCCGGGCGCCACCAACGCGGGGATTCTGGCGGCGCAGATGATTGCATTGGGCGACGCTTCGGTGGCGAAGAAGCTGGAGGCCCATAAGGAGAAGCTGGCACGAGGCGTGGAGGAGAAGTCGAGGAAGCTGCGCGGGAAATAGGAATTTCAGAATCCCCACTTCTCGCGAAGAACGCGAGAAATGGGGCACCCGGCGTTCGTTGTGGAAATTCCTCCCCGGGTCCGGACCGAATTACTGGTGAACGGGATTCTTCGACTTGCGCTCGCCTGCGCTCGCGACGGCGCTCAGAATGACAGTGAAAGAGGGACAGTCGAGTTTCAGATCCTTCAATGTGCGGGGGGCTTGCTTCGCTTTGCCGGACAGCCGAGGCGGCTGTCCCCACATGAGTTCCGCGAAGGGAAGTTTAGGTCCCCGCCCTTCGACTTCGCTCAGGGCAGGCTCTCTCGCAAAGAACGCGACAAGGATGGGGCACGAGCTTCAATCTTCGCGGAACGGTGCACCAACGCCGCGGACCTGACTAGATTCTTCTTTGAGGCGGGCCGACTACTCGCAACGGTTTTCTGGCGAACGGCGCTAGAGTTTCTAGGTATCGCCGAATCTGGTCGAGGTCTTGTTCGGAAATCTCGGTGAACTTCAGACCAACTCCCATGCCCGGAGTTCTGTGGGCAACCCGAGCATCCGCCCATGCCTTGGTTTGTCCGAACCAGATGCCGACTTTCAGTCTCTTGCCCAGTTCCAAGGGGATCGGAATCTCGACGTAGCATCCGCCAAGGCTGAGGTCGGCAACGGTCCCCCAAAAAGACGCGCCGTCTTGAACATGAATTTCGACGGAGTTCTGGCAGCGGTACCGGGGATTTCTGCGGTGCTCGACCGCCGTTGGCTGGTAGTCGTCCGCTATACCAGAAGGAAGAGGGAAGTCCCACAGCGGTTTATCCGGGGCAATGTTGAGCAAGCCTACGTGCCCTGCCCTGGGCGTGCCTGGTTCGCCGATCCATTTGACCCGGAAGTGCACTCGATTGCTGCCATACGTCAGGCCAACAATCTCGTCGAGACCGAGATCGGGACGAACGCCGACCAACTCTACCCCGTTCCGGCTGACGTTGACGGTAAGGACCTTTTCGGAAAACACCTGACCGTGGCTGTCGGTGCCGAAAATGCGTACCGGGACTTCGACTTGCTTGCGAGGCTGGCTACGCCTGCCCATCCGAGCGTTCTCCTTTGACGTTCAAAGTGGGAGGGAGGTTTTGGAACCGCGCAGCCTAAGTAAAGAATAGCTCGGGCCAGAGGCCTTCACAACAAACCAAAGTTTCCCCGGAAGATAACGCACGGTTCCCGGAGAGGCCTGGCGGCGGAGACCCACCATTCGTGCCATTTACAACTGCAGTCCCTTTAGATACTCACGGAACGGCCCGCCCAGGTCGGTGCGTTTTAGGGCGAATTCCACCGTGGCCTTCAGGAATCCCAGTTTGTCGCCAGTGTCGTAGCGGCGGCCTTCGTAGACGTAGGCGTACATCTTTTCCTGCTTGAGCAACATGCGCATGCCGTCGGTGAGTTGGAGTTCGCCACCGGCTCCTGTCGGAGTCTTGGCGAGGCAGTCGAAAATTGTCGGCGTGAGGATGTAGCGGCCGATGATGGCCAGGTTTGACGGAGCCTCCTCGGCCTTCGGCTTTTCTACCATGTTGCGGATCTCGAAAAGACGGCCGTTGAATCCCTCGGCGGGCTGGGCATCGAAGACGCCGTAGGAGGAGATCATCTTGCCTTCGACAACCTGGGCGGCGATGACGGAGCACTGTTTCTGATCGAAGACGTCGACCATCTGCTTGAGGCAGGGGACGGGGGCGTCAATGACGTCGTCAGCGAGGAGGACGGCGAAGGGTTCGTTGCCGACGAGTTCGCGCGCCATCAACACGGCGTGGCCCAGGCCGAGCGCTTCTTTCTGGCGGACGTAGGCCACGTGCATCATGTCGGAGATGTTGCGGACGATCTTGAGCAGATCGGTCTTCTTGCGCTCCTCGAGCATCTTTTCCAGTTCGTAGCTGACATCGAAGTGGTCTTCAATGGCCTGCTTGCCGCGCCCGGTGATGATGAGGATCTGGTCGCAGCCGGAGGCCATGGCTTCTTCGACGCCGTATTGAATGATGGGCTTGTCAACGATGGGCAGCATTTCCTTGGGCTGGGCTTTGGTTGCGGGCAGAAAACGAGTGCCCAGGCCTGCGGCGGGGAATACAGCTTTGCGGACTTTCATGGTCATGGATGATCGGTCACCGTTCCCTCACCAGAAATCTGAGGGCAATCTGGGTTTGATGGTTTCTTAAGGTCGTCGAGTATCGAAGGGTGCGTTTTGCTGGCCCAATAGGCAGTTTCCAGCACGTAAACGATCTCGCGAACTCTCTGATAGTGGAAGAACCGGCGAATCACACGCTTTAGCCAGAACGCTGCGAGGAAGAGCGCTGCGAGAAATGACAGGATTCCCCACAAGTCGGGGGACTTCAACGAGCGAGTGAGGACTACGGAAAACGAGACTACGACGGTCAAAGTGACACACAGCCATTGGAGCGCCAGCGCTGCATACCAGACCGAGGACATCATTCTTACGTGCGCCTCATTGCGAACGATCTCACTACATTTGTTGGGAGCCGCGTATTGGATGCGGACCTTCAATAAGTTTATGAACATCTTGGTTCGAAGGCCATAGCTACCGATGATCCTCCCCCGCCAAGGCACAATGTCTGCGAGGTGCTGAAGACCGCGTGCCTCCAGGTACTCCCCCAGGTGGGAATAGGGGAACTGGCCGCCCTCATCTTCCGCCACCGATCTGGCTTTTTTTCGGGAATCCAGCGAAACCCCCAAACGTGGCTGAATCACGGAGCGGCTTATGTCCTTTCTCTCCCGCCACAGAATGTACGCGGCGCTCCTCTGATCAGGAAACTTGGGATCTCGCCTGTAGAAAACGGAGCCAAGTACGTAGGAAAGCACCAATGACAAGCAGACGAACTCAATGCGGACTGGCTCTACCGCTCGAAATGTCTCCACCACCTTGAGAGACTCGACCGCGCTCGTAGGGTTCGGATGCGTGATGGCTAAGATTGCCGACCACACAAACTGAGCCGACCACCAAACTGGCAGAGCGGCAGTGAGGGTGAACAGCAGCCCCGGGATGAGGCTGCCGAGGAAATCGACGTAGAACTCTCTGGTGATCGCAGCCCACGTCGAAGATTTTTCAGAGCCTCCTGGCTCTTCTCGATGCTCGACTGGGGGTATGACCGGTGGATGACCCATAGGAATGACTCCTTCAAGGAACGGCCTGTCATCGGGGCCCGTTGTCGCGCTTCTGCTCGACAAACACACGATTGTACTCACTCGTATGCTCCACTGGCGAATGGCGTAACTGGTTCAGTTCGTGGGCTTGCTGGCGCCAGATTGCGTTGCTGTCGCCTCTTCGCTGGCCAGTTGCTCTAGAACTGTGCGTAGGGCTCGGAGGACTTCGTCCGCGGCGGTGGCTTTCAGGACGAATTTCAGCATGCCGTCGGGGGTGAACTGCGCACCGCGCTGAGCGGAGACGAAGCGGGCCAGCTGTTCGGGATCGACGGCGGCGTTTTGGCGGAATTTGAAAGTGACGGAATCGCGTTTGCGCTCGATGGCGTTCACGCCCACTCGCATGCACAGCAGCTTGAGCGACGCGTACTCCAGCAGGTTGCGCACCGGGGGCGGAGGCGGGCCGTAGCGGTCTTGCAGTTCTGATCCTACGTCGGCGAGTTGCGATTCGGTTTCCACGCCCGCCACACGCTTGTACATGCGCAGGCGCTGGTTTTCTTCCGGAATGTAGTCGGCATTGATACGGATGTTCAGGCCGAGGTTGAGTTGGGTTTCGGCCTCGTCGGGAGCGGCTTCGCCCTTCATTTCGCGGACGGCGCGTTCGAGCATTTGCGTGTAGAGCTCGAAGCCGATGGCCTCGATGTGTCCGCTTTGCTCGCCGCCGAGGAGATTACCGGCGCCGCGGAGTTCGAGGTCGAGGGCGGCGATTTTGAATCCGGCGCCGAGGTCAGAGAATTCTTTTAGCGCCGCGAGGCGACGGCGCGCGATGGGAGTGAGCTCGACTTCCTTCGGGATCAGCAGGTAGGCGTAGGCGCGGCGATTCGAGCGGCCCACGCGGCCACGCAACTGGTAGAGCTCGGAGAGGCCGAGGCGGTCGGCGCGGTTGATCAGGATTGTGTTGCACAGCGGAATGTCGAGGCCGTTCTCGATGATTGTGGTCGCGACGAGAATGTCGGCTTCGTGATGCATGAACTGCAGCATCACTTTTTCGAGTTCGGATTCGCCCATCTGGCCGTGGCCGACGATGATGCGGGCCTTCGGGATCAAGTCCTGCAGCTTGGCGGCGATTTCCCAGATGCTCTCGACGCGGTTGTGGACGAAGTAGACTTGGCCGCCGCGCTCGAGTTCCTGCTCGATGGAGGACTGGATGAGTTTGTCGTCCCAACTGGCGACGACGGTTTGAATCGCCATGCGGTCTTTGGGCGGAGTTTCGATGACGCTCATGTCGCGCAGGCCGACCAGCGACATGTGCAGCGTGCGCGGGATGGGCGTGGCCGACATGGTGAGCACGTCGACCTGCTTGCGCATCTGCTTGATGCGTTCTTTGTGGCGCACGCCGAAGCGCTGTTCTTCGTCGACGATGAGCAGGCCGAGGTCGGCGAACTTGAGATCTTTGGAGAGAATACGGTGCGTGCCGATGAGGACGTCGATTTTGCCGGCTTCCGCCTTTTGCAGGATTTCTTTCTGCTGCTTCGGGCTACGGAAGCGGCTGATCATTTCGATGGTGACGGGGAACGGTCCGAAACGCTGCTTGAACGTTTCGTAGTGCTGGAAGGCGAGGACCGTGGTGGGAGCGAGGACGGCTACCTGCTTGTTGTCGCCGACCGCCTTGAACGCGGCGCGCATGGCGACTTCCGTCTTGCCGTAGCCGACGTCGCCGCAGAGCAGGCGGTCCATCGGCAGGGACGACTCCATGTCGCGCATGACGTCGGTGATGGCCTGGGCCTGGTCGTCGGTCTCGCTGAACTCGAAGGCGTCTTCGAACTCGCGAACGAACTCGTTGCCTGCGGGGAAAGAGTGGCCCTTGGCCATTTTGCGTTCGGCATAGAGCTTGAGGAGTTCATCAGCCATGTCTTTCATGGCCTTGCGCACGCGGGCCTTGGTCTTGGCCCAGGCCTGCGTGCCGAGGTGGCTGAGCGCGGGCTTCGCGCCTTCGGACGAACGGTATTTCTGAATCAGGTCGAGGCGCGTGAGCGGGACGTAGAGCCGGGCGCCTTCGGCGTACTCGAGCAGCATGAACTCGGCGTTGCCGTCGCCCTGATTGATCTCCTTCAGTCCCTGGTATTGGCCGATGCCGTGCTCGACGTGGACGACATAGTCTCCGACTTGCAGATCGCGGAAGTCGGAGAGGAACGCGGAGACTTTCGACTTCTGGCGCTGCGGACGGGAAGCCACCGCGTCGGATTCGTCGAAGAGGTCGCGGGAGCCGAAGACGGCGAGGTGCGCGTCCGGGAAAAGAACTCCGTCGGGAACGTAGGCTTTGGCCAGCGTGGTGGTGAGCACTTCGCCAGCGAAGTAGCTGGTTTCGTCGGCGTAGCTTTCGCCGCCACGGGTGCGGCTTCCCAGGCGGAACGAGACGTTGTATTCGGTGAAAATGTCGGCCAGGCGCTCGACCTCGCCGGTGTTCGGCACGGAAAATAGCACTTGGTTGCCCTGTCCGGTGAGCTTCTGGACTTCTTCGAGCATGGACGGAACCGCGCCGTGGAAGCGGGGAGTGGGCTGCGTGAGGATCGTGACGGTGTCTGCGTCGTCTTCACTTGTGCGGGTGATGCCGAGATGCTCTACGTCCGCTCCGGTCACGGATGCAACGTTCTTCCACCAATCATCTGGCGGCAAATACAAATCCGCCGGGCGTACGAGATTTCCTACACCGCTGCGTTCGTGAGCTTCTTCGACGCGGGTCCAGAAGCGGTCGAACTCGGTGCGCAGAAGATCGGGTTCGTCGAGCAGGACGGCGGCGCGAGGGAGGAGATCGAAGACGCTGCGGTCGGCTCCGGCGACGGGGGCGTAAAACTCCCAGCCGGGGAAAACGGTCACGCCGCCAGCGCGCACCGCGGCTTCAACGATTTCTTCATTGCCCGTAATGCGTTTGCCGGAAAGGCGAGTGTGGATTGCGCCCAGCAGGTGATCACTGACTGGAGTTTCGGTGAGCGGCAGGAGCAGCGCTTCGTCCAGTGGATTTGACGACCGCTGCGAGGCCGGATCGAAGCGGCGGATCGAATCCACTTCGTCGCCGAAGAATTCGATGCGCACGGGGCGCTCGGCTTCGGGAGAATAGACATCTAGGATGCCGCCGCGAAGAGCGTACTGTCCGGGCATTTCGACGACATCGGCCGAGGCATAGCCGACGGTGTTGAGGTGGGCAAGCAAGTTGTCGACGTCGAAGGATTCTCCTCGGCGCAGGGTGCGGGCGAGATCGGCGTAGTAGTCGGCGGAGCGATGGCGGATGGCCGTGGCCGCAACGGGAGAGACCACAATCGAAGCCTTGCCGGTGGCAATCTTCCAGAGCGCGGTGGCGCGCTCTTCCTGGAGTTCCGGGTGCGGGGAAAGATTTTGGAACGGAAGCACGTCGCGGGCGGGCAGGGCGACTACGGATTCGGGATCGCAGGCGGCCGTGAGTTCGCAGAAGCCTTGTAAGACTGGGACGAAATCCTCAACGGCGCGGTTGTCGTTGACGACGACGATCAGGGGGCGGTCGGCGCTTCGGCGCAACAGCACGAGGAGCAGGGCTTTGGCGGTGGGTGAGAGTCCGGAGACACGGATTCGCCCCGTGCCCTCCCGCAGGTGGGAGGCTACACGCGTGAAGGCGGGAAGCATTTCTACGTCCGCGAAGAGTTCGCGGACGAAGGGAAGAAGCATGCTTGTTGATTTTAACAGGAGTGGGCGGGCCGGATAGCAGCCCGCGGCGGGTGATCCGTTGCGGCTCCCTAAAACTAGTTGCGGGAAACTTCTTCGTGACTCGAGGTTTCCCGAGGCTAAAGCCTACATTTGTTCCGCGCGACTTTCGGGGCGGCGTCGAAGCGTAGAGCAATCCTGAGCGCTTCGCTACGCTCGGCGGGACGGGCGAAGGCGCCCGTCCCCACACTGGCCATTTCCACACAACCTGTGCACACGACCCACTTATCCCCGCAACAGCGGGCGCGTTAGGCAGGTGGGGCCGCCGCTGCCGTTGATGCAGATTTCGCTGCCGGGGAAGGTGCGGACGTCGAATCCGGCGTGGCGGAGACGATCGTTGGTTTTGCGATTCTCTTCGATCGCTAGCAGTCGCTTGCCGCCCAGCGCGAGTACGTTGCAGGCTAGCGTGTCGCGTTCGGAATCGTCGATCGGAATGAACTTGAAGCCGCGCGACTTGAATAGTTCGACCGTCTCGACCGCCAGCCAAGGGAGATCGACGAGCGCGGTTTGCTCGTCGAGCAGGCTGATCAGCGACATGAGATGGAGGCAGGCCGACGGGCCCGGGCCGTAGGGGAGCGGCGCGGAGAGAACCGCGACTCCCTTGGGCGCAAGCAGGGTGCGCATCTGATCGATGCCGGCCGCGTTGGTGCGGTAACCGTTGCCGACGAGCAACGTCTTCGAGTCGAGCCAGACGATGTCTCCGGCTTCGGTGGTGCCGGGCGCGGTGATCGTGCCGAAGGTAGGAACGCCGTGTGCTCCGCACGAGGAACCATGATGACGCGCTTCGGGAACGCGGTTTGGCTTGCCGGGGCGCATCAGGATCAAGCCGAAGTCGGTGGGCAGTGAGGCATCGTGGGTATAGACGGCGTCGAGGGAGGGGCCTTCGCCAGCGGGAAGCTCTTCGACTTCCGCGCCCGCGGCTTTCAGCTCGCGAACCAGCGCGTCGTGCTGCGACTGCGCTTTCTCGAAGTCAGGGGCGTGGTGGAATCCGAGGTCCCGCCACGCGGAGACCTGTTTTGGTTTGTTCCATCCCGCGGTGCGGGGAGAGCACACCAGCACGCGGTGGAGAATGCCAACCACGGAGTGTCCGTTGAACACGAGGCCGGTTGGGGAAAGTGTGGGCAGCGGGAGCTCCTTCGCTCGATCTGTGCGGCGTGGATGATTTTAAGGCAAGTCGGGCTCCAGCGGGATTGTGGAACGGCCTGGGATTCGTGCTTGCAGAGTACGAAACGTGACTGCCAGCAAGAATCCCCACTTCTCGCGCAAAAAAACGCGCGAGAAATGGGGCACCCAGTTTATTCCGAGGCGGCGAAGGAGACGTGGGCGTCGACTGGGGGCAGGAGGTCGCGGGCATGGTCCTTGCGGGACGTGCGCTTGTGGAGCCACTGCTTGAGATGTTTCCGCGCTGCGGGCGCGAGCTTGGAGAAGAACAGTCCGGCGCGGCCTTGATCGCTGGCCCAGATCACATCGGCGTGGCCTTGTAACGTGAATTCCGTGCCGGGCAGCGTGCAGCGGAAATGCAAGTTCGAACTCATGGGCACGGGTTCGGTGGCCTGCACGGCCAGACCGTGCTCGCCGATGTCGATACTAATCGCGGGGAGAGTCGCGCCTTCGAGTTCCAGATAGACCAGAGTCTTCATTTCACAGCGTGCGGACTTGCGGCGCTGCAGTTTTGACGTCTTCTTCTTGGCAGTGCGCAGAGCATCTTTTATTTGTTCTGTATCGAGAGGCCGGTAGAGGATGCGGCCTGCGCCTGACTGAAACGCCTGACCAGTTCCCGGCCACGCCCGGCTGGCAATGGCAAGCAGGGCGGGCTTCTGCGATGGCGGTAGCAGAGCCGCCATGCTGATGACTTCTTCAGCGCCGGGCAGATCGAAATCCACGATGAGCGTGGAGCAGCGGCCGGCCATTACCAACTCCAGCGCTTGCTGGCGCGAGGGGCAGGTCAGGAGCTCGATTCCGGCCTCTTCCAGGGTGGCCTTCAAGGCGTGGAGGGACGTTTTGTCTTGGCACAGAACAGCAGCAGACTGGCGCATGACCTACAAAGTACGGGCCGGAGCGGGGCGGGTAAATGTCACACCGGTAATCTGAGGAGTGGTTACTGAAGCACTCTGTAAACGATGGGAAATACTGGCGTTATCTTCGGGCACAAGGCTCGCGGGTCGGGCACTGCTATAATCGAGAATTGCGCTCATGACTACGAATCGACTGATCCGGTCCACGACAGTTTTGTCGGTACGCCGCAACGGGAGTGTGGTTCTTGCCGGCGACGGCCAGGTTACGCTGGGCGAGTCGGTGATCAAGCATACGGCCAAGAAGATCCGGCGGCTGTACAACGACAAGATTGTGGCCGGATTTGCGGGGTCGACGGCGGATGCGTTTACGCTGTTCAGCCGGTTCGAGGCCAAGCTGGAGCAATATCACGGCAACCTGGGACGGGGTGCGGTCGAACTGGCACGGGACTGGCGCACCGACAAGTTCCTGCGGCATCTGGAAGCGTTGTTGCTGGTTTGCGACAAGGAGCAAACGTTCTTGCTGAGCGGGCAGGGCGACGTGATTGAGCCCGATGGCGCGGTGGCGGCCATTGGCAGCGGTGGTCCTTACGCGCAAGCTGCCGCGCAGGCGCTGTCGGAGCACACGCAACTCTCGGCCCGGCAGATTGCCGAAGAAGCAATGAAGATTGCGGGCAAGATGTGCATCTATACCAATGACAAGGTAACGATTGAGGAACTGTAGCTGGTCGCTCGTCGTTCGTCGTTGGTCGTTGGCTCAAACACAAGCCTCGACCGACCAGGCCAACGACTAACGACCCGCGACTAACGACTGATTTATGGCTATTTATCTTCCGTCTTCCGCTGAAGAAGAACAGCTTGCGCTGGACGAACTGACGCCGCGCGAGATCGTCGTCGAACTCGACAAACATGTGATTGGCCAGAAGGACGCCAAGCGCGCAGTGGCCATCGCGCTGCGCAATCGCATGCGGCGGCAGAAGCTCACTCCAGAACTCGCCGAAGAAATCATTCCGAAGAACATCATCATGATCGGGCCCACGGGCGTGGGCAAAACGGAGATTGCGCGGCGGCTGGCCAAGCTGGCGAATTCGCCGTTTTTGAAGGTTGAGGCGTCGAAGTTCACCGAGGTCGGCTATGTGGGGCGCGACGTGGAATCGATGGTGCGTGATCTGGTCGAGATCGCGATCGACAATGTACGCGAGGAGAAGTTAGAGGATGTGGCCGACAAGGCCGAACTCAACGCCGAAGAACGGCTGTTGGATATTCTGCTGCCGCCATCGCCTCCGCCGCGGCCTGAGGCGGCTGCGGCCGCAGGCGGCGTGGTGATTGATGGGAGTACGGCTCTGATGGAGTCTTCGAGCCGGACGCGCGAAAAATTGCGGCAGCAACTGCGTGAAGGCAAGCTCGATGATCGCACGGTGGAAATTGATGTGCGCGAGCGGAATTTTCCGTCGTTTGAAATCCTGACGAATCAGGGCGTCGAGGAGATGGACGTCAACATTAAGGACATGTTGCCGAACATCTTCGGGCAGCGCACCAAGAAGCGGAAGATGAAGGTGAACGAGGCCTTCGAGTATCTGATTCAGGAAGAAGAGCAGCGGCTGATCGACATGGATCAGGTCACGCGCATGGCAATTGACCGCGTGGAGAACTCGGGCATCGTGTTTCTGGACGAGATCGACAAGATTGCGGGGCGCGAAGGCGGGCATGGGCCGGACGTTTCGCGGGAAGGCGTGCAGCGCGACATTCTTCCGATCGTCGAAGGCACGACGGTGAATACGCGCTATGGAATGGTGCGCACCGACCACATTCTGTTCATCGCGGCAGGAGCGTTCCATGTGTCGAAGCCGAGTGACCTGATCCCGGAGTTGCAGGGGCGGTTTCCGATTCGTGTGGAGTTGCAGTCGCTGACCATGGAAGATTTCGTGCGGATTCTCACGGAGCCGAAGTCGTCGCTGGTGAAGCAGTACACGGCTCTGCTCGAGACTGAGGGCGTGAAGTTGGAGTTCACACCGGAGGCGCTGGATGAAATTGCGCACTTCGCGTTCCGCGTGAACGAGAGCACAGAGAATATCGGCGCGCGGCGGCTGCACACGATCATGGAGCGCGTGCTCGACGAACTGAGCTTCGACGCGCCGGAGAAGAAGGGCGCGCATGTGACGATCGACGCGGAATACGTGCGCAAGATGCTGACCGATATTGTGAAGGATCAGGATCTGTCGCGGTACATCCTGTAGACATTCCCACTTTGGAATTCAGATGTGCTCGTGTGGGCGCGGGCGACTCGCCCGCGCGGGTGCTCAGTGCTACTCTCCTCTCAAGGTGCAGAGGAAGTACGAGTATCGCCGCTATCTCCCTCACTACCAGAAGGACAACCGAATCCTGTTCATCACCTATTCCACCTGGCATCGCTGGAGGCTGCCGGAAGTCGCGAAGGATCTAGCCTTGGACTCCTGCCGACGCGCCGATGGCAGAAAATACTCACTCTATGCGGTGGTCGTTATGCCAGATCACGTACATCTGATCTGCAAACCGCTCATGGACGAAGACGGGTCGATCTCAATTCCAGAGATCACACGGACGATCAAGAGCGAATCGGCCCACCGAATCAACAAGGCATTGGAGAGAACTGGGCGTGTTTGGCAGGACGAGTCTTTCGATCATATTCTGCGTGGCGATGAGAGTCTGAGAAAGAAGATCACGTACATTCTGGAGAATCCGGTTCGAGCAGGACTGGCGCGGAGTCCCGAAGGGTATCGATGGTTGTGGTGGAATGCGAAGCTGATTGAATCGGTAGCTTAAAACCGCGCGGGCGAGTCGCCCGCGCCCACACGAGTTTCCTGGTGCCCGCGAGTCCTCCACTGTCTGATATCCTGCCTCGATCACACCATGAAAACCATTGACCGTGCCCACTTGCAGTCGCTGATGCAACGCGAGCAAAAGAAGTTTGTGGACGAGCGTCCGAAGTCGAAGGCGCTGTTTGAGCGGGCGCGGAAGGCGCTGCTGGCGGGCGTGCCCATGAATTGGATGGTGAAGTGGGCGGGGGCGTTTCCTCCGTTTGTGCGCGAGGCGCAGGGGGCGCACTTCTTCGATGTGGACGGGCATCGCTACACCGATTTCTGTTTGGGCGACACCGGGGCCATGACGGGACATTCTCCGTTTGCAACGGTCAAGGCCGTGGAAGAGCAGTCGCGGCGCGGGATTACGCTGATGCTGCCGGGGGAAGACTCCATCTTTGTTGCCGAAGAGTTGCAGGAGCGATTCAATCTACCCTACTGGCAGTTTGCGCTTACGGCGACGGATGCGAATCGGTTTTCGATTCGGCTGGCGCGGCAGATTACGGGGCGTCCGAAGATTCTGGTTTTCAACTGGTGCTACCACGGGACGGTTGACGAGACGTTCATCACGCTGCAGGCGGATGGAACGTCCGGGCCGCGGCGCGGGAACATTGGGCCACCGGTGAATCCGGCGGTCACCACAAAGGTTGTTGAGTTCAACGATGTCGAGGCGCTGGAGCAAGCGCTGGCTCCCGGGGACGTGGCTTGCGTGCTGGCCGAACCTGCGATGACGAACGTTGGAATCGTGCATCCGCAGCCGGGATATCACAAGGCGCTGCGCGAACTCACACGCAAGCACGGGACGCTGCTCATCATTGATGAGACGCATACGATTTGCGCGGGGCCCGGCGGGTTTACGCGAGCGGAGAATCTTGAGCCGGATGTGCTTGTGTTTGGGAAGGCAATTGGAGCGGGCATTCCGGGCGCGGCGTATGGCTTCTCTCAGGAAGTCGCGGACCGGATCGTGGCCAGGCAGGAACTGGAGAATTGCGACGTGGGCGGCATTGGCGGGACGCTGGCCGGTAATGCTTTGTCGCTGGCTGCAATGCGGGCCACGCTGACGAAAGTTCTGACGAAAGAGGCTTTCGACCGCATGATTCCGATGGCTGAGCGCTGGACGGTCGGCGTGGCCAAAGCGATTGCGGATGCGGAACTGCCGTGGCACGTGACGCGGCTGGGGTGCCGGGCAGAATATCTGTTCGGGGCGGAGGAGCCCAAGAACGGCACGCAGGCGCACGACGCGATGGATTTCGAGCTGGAACGGTTCATGCACCTCTATGCGATGAATCGCGGGATCCTGCTCACACCGTTCCACAACATGGCGCTGATGTCGCCACAGACGGAGAGCGATGACGTCGACCGGCATACGAAGGTGTTTCGCGCGGCGGTGCGGGAGTTGGCGGGGTAATTCCCCACTTCTCGCGCAAAGGGCGCGCGAGAAATGGGGCACCCGCATAAGAGGCGGCGCCAGATACGTAGGGATCCTTCGACTGCGCGAGCTCGTTCGAGCTCGCTTCGCTCAGGATGACAACCTGGAAACGGTTAAGGGTCTGGTAGTCTGGTTTCTTCCGCATGAAGCTCCCTGCTAGGACGTTACTGGCTCTTGGGACGCCGTTGCTGTTCACGGCGTGCGCGACCATGGGGCCGCCACAGCCTCCGTCGCTGGAGTTGGCGAAGCCCCCGACCGACTTGCGGGCTGTGCGCAAGGGCGATCGGGTCACGTTGACCTGGACAGTCCCGACGGCTACGACGGATCGGCAGACCGTGCGAAGTGTGGGCCCGACGCGCATCTGCCGCGGACTTGAAGCGAAGCTGGCGCACTGTGGAACGGCGGTGGGCGAGGCGGCTCCGCAGACGGTTACGACGGCGACTCGATCTTCCCGACAGAAAGTCGCGGCATCTTACGTCGACACCCTTTCTAGTCAGCTTGCAAGCGACGAGCCCCTTGGCTTCATCACCTATGCCGTCGAAGCGCTCAACGCGGGGGGACGCGGCGCTGGGCTTTCCAATCAGGTGCAGGTTTCGCTGGCTCGCACTCTTCCGCCTCCGCGGGGCTTCGGTGCGCGTGTGACGAGTCAGGGAATCGTGCTCACGTGGACGAGCGAGGTTTCGCCCGCGGGCTCTGCACAGCCCGTGCACTACGTCTATCGCGTTTACCGGCGTCTGGAAGGCGGTCAGCAGCAGACTCTAGCTGGCGAGGTGAGCGCGGGAAGCGAACACGATCTCGCTCTCACAGATTCGAGTTTCGAGTGGGAGAAGACTTACGAGTACCGTGTGGAGACGGTTACGGTGGTCCGTCAGGAGGGCAAACCTGATGTGCTGGTCGAAGGCGACGATTCGCCTGACGTAAAGGTTTTCGCCGACGACGTTTTTCCGCCGGCCGTTCCTTCCGGGTTGCAGGCGGTGTTTTCTGGCCCGGGGCAGCAAGCGTTTATCGACCTGATCTGGGCTCCGGTGACGGATGTCGATCTTGACGGGTACAACGTGTATCGCCATGAAGAGGGAGCGGTTGCGGTGAAGGTGAATTCGGTGCCGCTGAAAACTCCGGCTTACCGGGATGCATCTGTCGTTTCGGGGAAGAATTATTTGTATTCGGTGTCGGCCGTTGATGTTCGCGGGAACGAGAGTGCGCGTTCGGAGGAGGCGGGAGAGGCGGTGCCGTGAGCGGTGCGCCCGCGAGTTCAGGCGTGCTCCGGCACACGGTTCTATTCTTTCCTGCTTACCCGACGTTGAAAACGCTGGGCTATTTTCGGTTGCGCCTCCGGCGCTCGCAATGCCGGATTCTGCAGAACACGCCCTTACTGGGCTCGCACCTGCGCCACACCTCACATTTCATAGTGCGTCCGTTCGGGCAGTTGAAAAGGAGACCAGAACATGCACCTGTTTCAATTCGGGGCCGTCGTGTTTCTGGCCTTCACTGGATAGTCGAACGGGCGGGCTATTCTCGACACCCTCGACAGAAAATATTTCGTTCCGTAGCCGCCTCAACTTCGACAGATATGGTTAGATAGATTGCGATGAAATACTGCCGATTCCAATTTAATGGCCAGGCTCAGTACGGGCTGGTCGAGTCCGTTGCGGGGCGCGATGCGATTGTGCGCGTCCTGCTCACTGCTCCCGAAGAGGCCGATGGCGACATGGAAAGCTTGCGCACGCGGCGGATCGAGGCGATTCCGCTGGAGGAGGCGGCTCTGCTGCCTCCGGTGCGGCCGTCGAAGATTGTATGCATCGGGCGCAATTATCGCGAGCACGCTACCGAACTGGGGCACGACATACCGACGGAGCCGCTGATTTTTCTGAAAGCGACGTCGGCGCTGCTTGCTCCCGGGGGCGTGGTTCGTCGTCCGAAGATTTCGCAGCGCGTCGATTATGAAGGCGAGTTGGGGGTGGTGATCGGCAAGACTTGCTACCAGCCAGCGGCGGATGCGGATATTCGGCAGTACATCCTGGGCTACACGTGTGTGAATGATGTGACGGCGCGCGATCTGCAGAATAAGGACGGGCAGTGGAGCCGGTCCAAGGGCTTCGACACGTTCTGCCCGGTGGGGCCGGTGGTGACCGACGAGATCGATCCATGTTTCAAAGTGGGGGCGGGCGTGGGTGTGCAGACGCGCGTCAATGGCCAGGTGAAGCAAGATGGCAACACGCGGGATTTTTTGTTTAAGCTCGACGTGGTGATTCGGCATATCGCGCAGGCGATGACGCTGTTTCCTGGGGACCTGATTCCGAGCGGGACGCCTGCGGGCGTGGGACCGCTGGTGGCGGGGGATGTGGTGGAGGTCAGCGTGGAGGGGGTGGGGACGCTTAGGAATACGGTGGTGGATGAGTAGGGCCGCGCTACTTCCGGTCTGCACGCGACTCGGGGGCAACGCGGCACGCGTCTAAGAGTCATCTTCTCGCCCACTTTGTGGTCCGGGTGTGGTGCGAGGAGCGCTAAGGGTTATTCCTGGCGCAGCGCCGCCATGGGGTCGACCTTGGCGGCACGGCGTGCAGGAACATAGCTGGCGAGCATGGCGACTGCAATGAGTGCAATTGGAACGCACAGGAATGTCAGCGGATCCGTGGGGCCCACGCCAAACAGCAAGCTGGCCATCAGTCGCGTCAGGAGAAACGCCGCACCCAGGCCAATGAGGGCTCCTGCGCAAGCCAGAAGTGTCCCGTTCTTAACGACCATGCCGAGGATCGCACTGCGGTCCGCACCCAATGCGAGCCGAATGCCCATCTCTCTGGTGCGCTGGGCAACCGTGTACGAAATCACTCCATACAACCCGACGGCTGTGAGCAAAAACGCAAGGACTCCGAACGTTCCGAGGAGGAAAGTCTCAAAGCGCGTTCCAACGATGGAATCGTCCACATATTCATCCAGTGTTTTCACGCGCAAAAGAGGTAGGGCGCTGTCCAGGGACTGAACTTCGCTGGTCAGCGTGGGCACGATGTTTCCGGGAGCGATGTCAGTACGGACGACTACAGACATTGGAGCGAACGGCAGTTGTGCATAAGGCACATAAGACTCTGGAACGGAGGGAGCAGCCAGCCCCTCCGATTTTACGTCTCCAACTACGCCCACAACGACTCGCATGGGCGGGTCACCAGGGCCACTCGAAATGTTGGTCCGAATCCTCCGGCCGACTGGATCCTCTCCCGGGAAGACCTGCTTCGCAAGCCTCTGGCTGATGATGACGACCGAGGTCGCCCCGGCGGCATCGTCCTGCGTGTTGAATTCGCGGCCGCTTACGAGCGGAACCCCCACGGTGTGGAAATAATCGCGATCGATGGTGTGTAAGGTGGTAACTGGATACTCTGATCGCTTCATGGGACGTCCCTCAACTTCGAAGCCGGTCTTGACCTCGTCCGCCGAAAGAGGAAGCGGATACGCGGCGCTGGCCGAGCGCACACCTGGAGTAGCGCGAACCCGCTCGAGCAGGCTGCGATAGAAAGCGACTCGCTGAGGCCGTCCGTAACGGTCGGGCAAGTCGAGTCCGAAAGTAATGACGTGATCCTTGGCGAAGCCGGGATCGACTCTGCCCAAACCCAGAAGGCTTCGCAGCAACAGACCGGAGCCGACCAGAAGGATGATGGCAAGAGCCATTTCTGTAATGACCAGTGCAGATCGCAGCCGGCCGCGCGCCAGAGTCTCAGTTCCACTCCGGCCGCCCTCTTTGAGCGAGGCGGCTAATTCAGGCTTGGCCGCCTGCAGGGCGGGGACCAGCCCGAATAGAATGCTGGTGAAGACCGCGACCAGCGTGGTAAAGATCAGCACTTGCAGGTTGAGGCCACTCTCCGTAATTCTTGGCAAGTCCCCCGGCGCCAGCGCCGTCAGCAACTTGATTCCCCACGCGGCCAGTGCGAGTCCAGCGGCGGCGCCCGCGGCTGCGAGCAACAAGCTTTCCGCAAGCAACTGACGCACGATCATCCAACGCGTCGCTCCCAAGGCCGTGCGCACACTGATCTCTCGATTTCGGGTCGCGGCCCTGGCCAACAGTAGATTGGACAGGTTAGCGCAGGCGATGAGCAGGACCAGTCCTACGGCTCCGAGAAGAACGAACAGGCCCTGGCGCATGTCCCCCACTACCGCGTCAGATTCCGGGACCAGGCTAATGCCTTTAGGTCTGTTCTCCGGATATTGCCGGTTCAGGCCATCCTGAATCCCTGCCATCTCGGTCTGCGCCGTGTCGATTGTGACTTGAGGCTTCACGCGGGCGATGACATCCAGGTATCCAGCTCCGCGCTGCGCCGTGATCGGGGTTGCGCCGTTCGTCGATTGGGCATCGACAGCTATGGTGGTCCAGAATTCGACCAGCGTGCGCTGCACCGGAAATTGAAATCCCACCGGCATCACGCCCACGACGGCAAACGTTTGGCCGTCTAAAGTGAGGCTCTGGCCCACGATGTTCGGATCGGATCCGAAACGATTTTGCCAGAGGCTGTGACTCAAGATGATGGGCGAGCCTGTGCCGTTGACCTGGTCTTCCGCGGGGATAAAATCTCTGCCGATGACCGGGCGTACGCCCAGCACGGTGAACAGATTGGCAGAAACGACTGCGCCTGTCAGATGAGCAGGCTCGCCTCGGCCTGTAAGCGTGAAATCGTCCTCACGAAATACCGAGAGACCCTCAAAGACATGGTTCCGGGCTCTCCAGTCCAGAAATGTGGGATAGGACACTCCAACATCGTCACGTCGGCCGGGCTCGGTCGGTTTTACGACGACCAATCGGCTAGGGACACTAAACGGAAGCGGGCGCAGCAAAACAGCATCAATCACGCTGAAGATCGCACTGTTCGCCCCTAGCCCGAGCGCAAGAGTCAACACTGCGACAGCGGTGAACCCTGGGCTCTTGCGCAATTGGCGAAGCGCGTAACGAAAGTCTTGAAGTAAGGTCTGCATCTGATTCCCTCTGCCGGGCACGGCTCATCCACCTTCGCCAAGGCAATCGCGTCGCCAACCGCATCCCGTGCAACTCTTTGAAAATGAGCCGACCTTGCGTTAAGAGACCACGTGTGATTGTTCAAAGTCGACAACGGATGTTCGGAATTGGACATCGCTCTGGAAGTTTCTTTGGCGGCTGATACCGATTGCGGGCAGTCACCAGCAAACCTGAAGTTGGCCGCTGAGAAAACCCCGATCAGCACCGGGCAAACGCGCCAGTTCCGACCGAATCGCTCACGGATTTTTGGCAAGCCGCTAGCTTCGCCGTTGCTAACAAGATTTCACACTTATAGCGGGGACAATCGCAAAAAGCCATCCGGAAATGCCCTACTGCAGCCGAAACCGTTCCTTCATCAGCCTTTGCAGGCGCGGCTTGTACAGAAGATCGAAGGCCAGCTCTTTGTCGGGGAACATGGCTAGGGCGGCGCGTTTGGCTCCGGCGGCCAACTCTGAGGCTTCTTCTATGGTGAGGCTGGGGTCCTGGCCGATCACCGACATCACCATGCTGATCATCAGTTGCAGGCGGCGGATTTTTCGGGATTCTTCCTCGCGCTCGCGACGGGATTCATCATCCGCCAACGGAAAGCCCGCGTCTGGCCCAGCCTGCTGAGGAAAGTTCATGGTGTCCCCTTCTTGCCCCACAGATTTGGATGTCGCAAGGCGGCTCGGCGTTGCGACATTGGTTAGGGGCATTCTCTCCCAGACACGAAAGAAAACAAACTACCCAAAAGTGCTGCCGGGAGCTGAGAGCGTCGTTGTAACAAAGGAAAAGCCCCACTTCTCGCAAAGAACGCGAGAAATGGGGCACCCGGGGGTGGGAAGAGTAAAATCGAGGGCATGATGCGGAATTGGCGTCCCGTTGCGGACCCGCTTCCAGAACTGGAGATGCCATGGCAGAGCCTGTCAAATCGACCGCTGGCGCGCAGCCGCGACCGGATCCGAACGAGAAGCTGGTGAAGGTGTTCGATTCCGAGCAGGAGCCGGAGGCGCTGGTGGTGAAGGGCTTGCTCGAGTCGGCGGGCATCGACAGCGATCTTACTTCGGCGTCGCTGCTGCAAGACGCGTTCCCGGGACTCGGGGGCATGATCATCCTGGTGCGCGAAGAGGATGCGGAACGAGCGCGGCAGTTGATCGCGGAATACCGGCAGTCGCCCGCGGACGACGACGAAACGGCAGAGATCGAGATTATTGAAGAGCCGCCACCGAAGGCTTGACCGAGTGGCCGTCGAGGTAGAAGGTGACCGCTCCGTCGAGATCGGTACGGTAGACGCGGGCTCCCGCATCGGACAGGCGACGCAGAACTTCCGAGCGCGGCAGGCCGAACGAATTGCCTGATCCCACGGAGATGACCGCGAACTCGGGCTTCGCCGAGGCGACCAGTTCTGGCGTAGTCGCGTTCGCGCTGCCGTGATGGCCTACGCGCAACAGATTCGCGCTGGGGTGATGCAGGGCGGCCACACGGCGCTCCGTTTCTTTTTGCGCGTCTCCCTCCAGCAGCACCGACGATTCGCCGTAGCTGACGCGCAGCACCATGGAATCTTTGTTCTCGGGCTTGGCGCCTACGAGCGCATCGCGCGGCGGGAACAGCACGCGGACCGTCGCGCCGCCGAGGTCGAACTCGTCTCCCTCCCAGTGGCGGACGACTTTGACGCCGAGTGCTTGCGCGGTCGATATCACATTCTCGAGGGCCTGACTTGGCGGCAGCAAGCCCACCCACAATTCCTTCGGACGAAAATTCTTGAGCACGGCAACCATTCCACCGATGTGGTCGGAGTGACCGTGGGTGATGGCGACCGCGTCGAGGCGCGAGATGCCGCGCGTCCAAAGATAGGGAGAGACGACGTCTTCGCCGAAGTCGAGTTGCGAACCGCCGGGGCCGATGGGGCCTCCGGCATCGATCAGCAGGGTGCGACCTCGCGGGGTGACGAGCAGGGTGGAGTCGCCCTCGCCTACGTCAATCGAAGTTACCTCGAGGATGCCGGGATGAACGCACGGCGATGGCGCAAGGAAAGCGAGAGCCAGAGATGCCGCCAGGATGGCCACGAGTCCGCAGGCGGCATAAGGGGCGCGGCGGCGCGCCGTCGACATCGCCAGCACCAAGGCCGACGCTGTCAGCGCGATCATGATCAGGGATGGCATGGCGACGCGCAGGTCGGCGAGCCGCAGGGAACCAAGTCCGTGGACGGTTCCAGTAATTCCCTCAATTGCGAACGCTGTCAGAAGCGCCGGGACTTTTGCCAACCATGGCGAGATATAGCCCAACGCGAGCGCAGCCACGGCGGCTGGCATCATGAGCTGCGTCAAAGGCACAACGACAACATTTGCGGGCAACCCGATCGTCGTGGCGCGATGGAAGTAGTACGCCATGGGCAGAGCCAATCCCATCTGCATCACGGCGGAGACGAAGAGCAGTTCCCACGCAACGAGGCCGAAACCCGCGGTGGCGCGAACGAGCCGCCGCGACCAATTGTCTCCGATGAACAGCGCGACGCGAGCCGCGATCAACTGCAAATCCACGCGGAACTGCCCCACTCGCGGCGGCAGCAACGCGGCGTAGTCGGGTGAGTCCCAGTTGGCCAGCGCTTGCTTGTAGAGTTGGGACGTGCGCTGCAGGATCGGTATCCCAATGGCCGCCACGATGAGAACGCAGACGAACGTCATCTGGAAGCTGGCGGTGAAGAGCTGCCGCGGGTCGAACACGAGCAGTCCGAGCGCCGCCGCGCCCAACGCGTTGACGATGGCGCGGTCGCGGTAGAGCAGGCGCGTGCCGAGGTAAACCGCGCACATCAACGTAGCGCGCCAGACGGGCGCGCCCACCTCGGTAATCAGGGCATAGGCCACGCAGAACGCGACAGTCAGCAGAGTGGCCGGAATGTCGGCGAAACGCAGGCGGCGCAGCGTCCAGAACACCACGAAGGCTAGGATCGTGACGTTCATCCCAGAGACGACCAGGACGTGGTAGGTGCCCGAGCGCTGAAAGTCGACGCGGGTGTCGCGGTCGATGAAGGCTTCTTCACCGATGACCATGGCGTCGATCAGGGCGGCCTGGCGTGGGGACCAGAGTTCGTGGACCTTCGCGATGATTCCGCGGTGCAGGCGGCTGCGCCAGGACGCGATGCGGTTGCCGGCAAAGCCGGGGAGTAATTCGACATTTTCTATTTTGGTCGAGCCCTGCGCGGCGATGCCGCGATCGGCAAGATATCCTTGATAGTCGAAGGCTCCGGGATTGCGAAAATTGCGCGGCGGCCTGAGCTTGGTGGTGAAGCGGATGCGATCGCCGTAGTGGAAGGTCGGCATGGGTGCGCTGGGGTTCGACGCCCTGGCGCTGGACACGTCCGCGTCGGGGCCTTCTTCGGGAACGGCGCCGTTTGGGTGGGGTCCATAGATGCTGAGGCGGATGCCGGAATGAACAGGCTCAACCTGGCCGGTCGCTGTTTGGATTGCTTCCGTTTCAACGTCGAGTGTCTGCCGGATTTCGCCAACGCCTCCCGGCTGTAAGCGTCCGTCGCGCGTGACATGGGCGGTGATCTGGAGTTCCTGCCGGTCTGCATAAGCGTCAATGCGGGTGTCAAGGTGAGTTGAGGATCCACGTACTTGGATATGGAGTGCGCCTGCGAGGAAGAGCGCTCCCAGAGCGAGAGCCCAGCCCAGGCGGGAGCGGCGCAGAGCGAAGTATACCGCGGCAAATGCGAACACCGCGCCCGCGAGAATCCACCACAGGGCGGGCCGCCACAGGTAGACCCCGGCAACGACGCCCAGCGAGTACGCGACGGCTGCCCACAGCATGGGCTGGCGCGAGGACTTGAAGTGGAAAGCGGGAGGCGGTGCCGGAGCAGGAGGCGCGATCATACGGCTGGCGACTCAACCGAAGACGAAATTGGGATCGAGATTCATCGTGGATTTCGGCGGGAAACCGATCAGGGGCTGAAGCCCGCATCCTTCGCAGTTCTGAATGGCATGGCCGAAGAGGTGCGGAAAAACTCTTTCACGGTTCGAGATTTCCGTCAGCGGCTGAAGCCGGAGACTGATTCTGCGGCATTTATGGTATCGCTGAAGCGATACCCTGATACGAATCGCGAGTTTTTCAGCAAACTGTAAAGCCGTCATTCATTCCGTACGACTTAAGGCGGCTCGAAGCCGCGCCCTTTCAAAACGATGCCAAACCCAGAGTCCTTCAGTAGCCTCCGAGGTCGTGCGTACCCAAACCGATTTCTTGATACAGCTCGATTCTTACACGCAACTCTAGTCACAGAGATTGCTCAGATCGTGGCTCGCTTCGCAGCCGGGCTGCGCCCGGTTGGACAGCCGAAGGCGGCTGTCCCCACATGAGTTTCACCGAGCCAGGTGCACAACACTTTCCAGGTGGTAAGTCTGCGGAAACAAATCCACCAGGTGCACTTGCTCGACGCGATAACCGGCGGCGAGCAGGGGGACGAGATCGCGCGCCAGCGTTGCCGGATCGCACGAAACATAAACAACGCGTGGCGCGCCCAAGTTCGCCAATAATCGCGCCACGCGTTCTCCCAGGCCACTCCGGGGCGGGTCGACCACCGCTAGGTCGGGCTTATGAAGGATATGAGGGAGGACTGCACCCTTCCCGACTCGCCCCGGATTCTCCGCACGGGCCAGGTATTGCTCCGTTGTGGCCTGAACTGCCTCTCCATTCGAGGACTGATTGTAGGAAAGATCGGCTGAGGATGTCTGTGACGGCTCTACAGAAACGACGTGATGAAAGTCACAGGCCAGGGCTGTGGAAAACAGCCCGACGCCGGCGTAGAGGTCGAGCGCCAGTTGGCCGGATTGTCCCTCGGTGACGATCTTGACCAGTTCGTCGGTTAGATGACGGTTGGTTTGAAAGAAAGATCCCGCGCTGACCCGGTATTTGGCCCGCTGCGTTTGGTAGGTCAGATGCGAGGCACCGACGGTGACGAGAATTTCCGGCGCGCCTGCCTTCTTGTCACCTGGATTTGCCTCGCGGAAAGCCACGACCCCGGCAATCTCGGGCAGTGCAGCGCGTAGTTCCTCCGCCCACCCGCGCACGGCGGCACGGCGGGCCACACCTGCGCACGCGACGTCTAGCAGCAATTGAGTATCGTCTGCGTTGGCGAAGAACTCGACTTCGCGAACTCCGTCGGGCACTTTGCCCGCGCGTCCGCTCTGCCACAGGGAAGCGACGCCGCGGTTGATCAGAGGCGAACTGATCGGACATTCTTCGACTGCCAGTAGTTCGTGCGACGACAGCTTGAAGTATCCCGCGGAGAACGCGGGGCTGACCTGTACCTGCAGACGAGACCGGTTGCGGTAGTTCCACGGCGGCGAAGGATGGACCTCGATGTCAAACGGCAATTCCAGCTTGGCCATGCGCCGCAGGGTCTCGCGCAGAATTTCTTTCTTGATGTCGAGCTGGTGCTCGTAGGTGGCGTGCTGGTAATGGCATCCGCCGCAGCGTTCGAAGTATTGGCATGCGGGCTGAATGCGATGTGGGGAAGGCTCGATGATCGCGTCGGCTTTTGCGCGCGCGAAACCCGGCCTTTGCTCGGCGAGCGACGCTTCGACTTTCTCACCGGCGAGGACAAAGGGGACGAACACGGCCTTGCCGCGTCCGTGGTCGTCGGCGGGCAAACGGGACAGGCCGTCGCCGCCGTAGATCAGCTTTTCGATTGTGAGGAGCAAGTAGTGATTCTATGGCATGGCAAGGACGAAACCCGCACTACGGATTTTCAACTGCTAGATCTCTGCTCATCTCACAGCCGTTGGGATAGTTTCATCCAGGTGGGCGCCGGCCGGTACGAGGCCGGTCGTGGCCGCCAAGATCAAGAATGAGGTTGCGCTGCCTGCACGTACAGTCACCACGGTACGTGTGCGCGGTCACTGACTTTGGGATGGACCTTGTCGAGAATGCTACGGGTCAGTTTTTCCGTCCCAGACGCCCTCCCCGGCCGAACTCTCGGCCAGCAAGGTCACGGCCAACCGTCCGGCGTGGATTCCCCGCTCTGGATCTACAGGAAAAAAGATGCTTGAGGAGGCACTTATGACAACCAAGATACAAACTTGGACTCGGATCGGCATGCAGGCATGTTTCCTGAGTATCGCGATCTTCCTGCTCGCAGGATTCTGCTTTGGTCAGGCTGCGGATTGGACCGAGTTCCACTGGGCCAACATGGCGCGCTGGAACTCGAATGAGAACGTGCTGAACGTCAACAATGTTGGAAGTCTCGGTTTGAAGTGGACGTTCACGACCGGCTACTGGGTGCGTTCCTCGCCCGCCGTCGCCAATGGGGTGGTGTATGTCGGCTCGTTCGACGGCAACCTGTACGCGCTCAACGCCACGACCGGCGCCAAGCTCTGGAGCCACAAAACCGGTGTGCCAGTGACTTCCTCGCCCGCGGTGGTGAACGGGGTCGTTTATTTCGGCGCGGCCGACAACAAAGTGTACGCGCTGAAGGCTGCGACCGGCGCCAAGCTCTGGAGCTACAGCACCGGTTGGTGGGTGGAGTCCTCGCCCACCGTAGTGAACGGAGTGGTGTATATAGGCTCGGACGACGATGCCGTGTACGCCCTGAGCGCCAAGACCGGTGCCCTGTTGTGGAGCTACCATACTGGCTTCGCTGAGTTGTCCTCGCCCGCGGTGGCGAATGGGGTGGTTTATCTCGGCTGCGGCAACGGATTGTGCGCCCTGAACGCCAGCACCGGGGCCTTGTTGTGGAGATCCGCCCCCTTCTGGAAGTCGCAGTCCTCACCCGCAGTGGCGAATGGCGTCGTGTATGTCGGCGGGAACGACTCGGGCGTGTATGCGCTGAACGCCAGTACCGGTGCCCTGTTGTGGAGCTACAAGACCGGAGCAGCAGTGACTTCCTCGCCCGCGGTGGCGAATGGGGTGGTGTATGTTGGTTCCCGCGACCGCAACGTGTACGCACTGGACGCCAGCACCGGCGCCTTGCTGTGGAACTACTTTGCCAACCAAGGGAGTTCCTCTCCCGCCGTGGCGAATGGAGTGGTTTATGTCGGCACGTCGTACCCCTCCGGGTGGTACGTGTACGCGCTGGACGCCAGTACCGGCGCCCTGCTGTGGAGTTACAACCCTGAGCGCTTTGGCGTGGAGTCTTCGCCCGCAGTCGCGGACGGGATGGTTTATGTCGGGTGCGACGACGGCAACGTTTACGCCTTCGGCCTGCCGTAAAGTATGATCGTTAGCAAGCGGGCAGCGCTGCTTCCAATCGCCCCGGTTCTGAAGATGCTTCACCCGACTTGAACACATGTCCCGGCGGACGCAAGCCCGGCGGACATCAACGAACCGGACGGCGTAGCGCAACCTACCACAGTCGTTACCGAGCGGCTTCGACCGTGCGTTCCAGCCCGACTGCCTTGGTCACTGCGGCCAGCGTGGACAAATGGGGAGCTGGTCTACACCGCTCGTCCCGCCGCCACGCCTGAGGCCCACGCCCACTGGAAGTTAAAGCCGCCGAGGTGGCCGGTCACGTCGACGACTTCGCCGATGAAGAACAGGCCTGGAACTTTGCGGCTCTCCATAGTCTTGGCCGAAAGTTCGCCGGTATCGACGCCACCGGCGGTTACTTCCGCTTTCTCGTAGCCTTCCGTGCCTGCGGGAGTGATGGTCCATTCGTGGGCTTGCCGCTCGAAATCGGCGAGCGCGGAGTTCGTCCATGTGGCCGGCGTGTGCTGATCGAGCCAGCGATCTGCGAGGCGGGTTGGCCGAGTCTTGCGGAATTCCGATCGCAGAGTCGTCAGAGTCCGTGGCGTCTTTGGATCGTCGAAAGTCGCGGTCACGTCGCTTCCGGGAGCGAGGTCAATCCGGATCTCTTGTGGTTTCTTCCAGTAGGACGAAATTTGCAGGATCGCTGGGCCACTGAGGCCGCGATGCGTGATCAGCATCTTTTCGCGGAAGTGCTGTCCGCTGCACGAGGCGATCACCTCGGCGGAAACGCCGGCGAGGTCGCAGTAGCGGGAGCGGTCGTCCGCCCCGAGCACCAGCGGTACGAGCCCTGGCCACGGCTCACGAATGTTCATCCCGAACTGTCGCGCTAGATCGTAGCCAAACGAAGTTGCACCGATCTTCGGGATCGACAGTCCTCCGGTCGCAACCACCAGCGCGGGCGCTTGGAATTCTACATTTGCCGCACGCACGATAAATTCTGCTGGTCGGCTCACTTCCTGAATCTTCGTGTTCAGGAAGACGCTGACGCCCGCCGCTCGACATTCCTCCTCCAGCATTTCCAGAATGTCACGCGCCGAGCGATCGCAGAATAGTTGTCCCAGAGTTTTCTCGTGATACGGAATGCGGTGCTTTTCGACCAGAGCGACGAAATCCGCAGGCGTGTAGCGAGCCAGCGCCGACTTGGCAAAATGCGGATTGGAAGAGAGAAAATTCGCAGGCTGGCAGTGGATGTTAGTGAAATTGCAACGACCGCCGCCTGAGATGAGAATCTTCTTGCCCAGACGATCGGCGTGTTCGAGAACGGCGACGCGGCGTCCATGCTTGCCCGCTTCGATGGCGCACATCAGACCTGCTGCGCCTCCGCCGAGAATCAGTGCGTCGAAACGGTGGGTCACGTTGGGGTGCAAAGGATACGGGCTAAAAAGCCGCCGGTGAATCTTGCGCTTTCTGGCACGAATGAAGAGGCTTCAGAAAAGCTCGCGCAACGCGCCTCTCGGGCTAAAGAGACTGCGTAAGAACCAATTCGCAATTGTAATCAAGATGAGGCAGAAAAGGAGGTGTGGGCCGATTTCTGCCAGACATTGCGGAGGTCTACCGGAGAAGCGGTCCGGCGGCGACGAAAGGCTTTTGCTAGAATCGGTTCGGGAACCCTAGAAGAAATAACAAGGGATGCGGCGGTCCCGATTGCGCGGCGTTGAAGTATGCCGAGACAACCTGCAGGCTTTCTTCCCTAACCGATGGCCACTGCATCCGCTCTGTCCAAGACGATTGCTGGAGTGCGGATTGCTACATCTGCATTCTTTCTTCTGTTCGGGGAATACAAAGTGGCGGGACCGGCCTTTGCGCACGGCGGATTTCAGACGTATCTACACGACTACATCACGACGACCTCAGTCAGTTTCTACCGGCCGGTTTTGTCGGGGTTGGTTCTGCCGCATGCGGTGTTTTTCGGATATGTGGTGGGAGTCGTTGAGCTGCTGATCGGTATTTCTCTGCTACTCGGGCTGTGGGTGCGGCCCGCTGCGGTTCTTGGCGTCCTGTTCTTGCTGAATCTGACCCTCGCTGCCTGGTGGGAACCGGGTCACGGAGTGCCGGTGTGGCGCTACTTCGGCGCCCGGCTGGATACCTTGCCGTTGCTGTTGCTGCTTGTTATCTTCTTTGCCTCCAATGCTGGACGAGTGTGGGGTCTCGACGCGCTACGCCGCTAGATTTGGTTTTCTGACGTACAAATCGAGATGTCCGGGGAGGGGAATGATGAAGTCAATTCGAAAAGTTGCCTTAGCAGCGGCAATCCTTTGCGTGGGGCTGCAATTAATGGCACAGACGTCCCGGCGCGTGGCAGTTCATGCCGGGCATCTGCTCGATGTGAAAACGGGCAAAACTCTCAACGACCAGATGCTGATGATCGTCGACGGAAAGATCGTCAGTGTAGACCCAGCCGCAGATGTGAGAGTTCCGGCAGACGTGGTACGCATCGAACTACCGAATGCCACCGTGCTCCCCGGCTTGATTGATGCCCATACGCACCTGACCATGGAGCCCAGGTTTGGCTACGAGCGGCTGGCGACCTCTGTTCCGCGAGAGGCTTTGATTGGCGCCAAGAACGCCCGCCTGACTCTGCTCGCAGGGTTTACGACGGTCCGAAACGTCGGCGCGAGCAATTTCACTGACGTCGCCCTGCGCGACGCAGTCAATGCGGGCGATGTGCCCGGACCGCGGATGCTGGTCAGCGGGCCGGCGCTCAGTATTACCGGCGGACATTGCGACAACAACATGCTGCCCTTCGAATATCACGCCACCAGTGATGGCGTGGCCGACGGCATCGCCGCCGTGCAACACAAAGTGCGCGAGAACATCAAGTACGGGTCTGACTTGATCAAGGTGTGCGCGACTGGCGGAGTGCTTTCTCTGGGCGACAACCCGCAGGCCTTGCAATACACGCGGGAGGAGATGAAGGCCCTTGTGGCCGACGCCCACCGGCTGGGGCGCAAGGTCGCGGCGCACGCGCACGGGGCGGAGGGCATTCGTTGGGCGGTGGAAGCGGGTGTGGATTCGATCGAGCACGGGTCTTACATTGATGATGCCGGCATCGCCGCCATGAAGGAGCACGGCACTTATCTGGTGCCGACGCTCTACCTCGGCGACTGGATGATCGACAATGCCGGACTGACTCATCTGCCTCCGCCGCTGCTGGCCAAGGCGCAGGAAGTGATTCCGGCAGCGCGCAAGAACATTGCGCATGCGTTTGCCAGCGGAGTCAAAGTTGCCTTCGGGACTGATGCGGCGGTGTATCCGCATGGCTTGAATGCACATGAATTTGCAGTGATGGTGCGGCTGGGGTTGACGCCGCTGCAGGCGATCCAGGCGGCGACGGTGAATGCCGCGGACCTGTTGGGCTGGTCGGGCAAGGTCGGGACACTGGAGCCGGGCGCGTGGGCGGACATCATCGCGGTGGATGGCGATCCCATCAAGGATGTCACCACTCTCGAGCGCGTGAAATTTGTGATGAAGGGCGGCGAGGTGGTGAAGAATGAGTACGGGAAGTAGGACGGCTCGTCTCCGTAGACTATCTTGACTCTGGCTGAACGGAGGCCAGCGACAGAGGTAGAAACTTCTCCTGAATCCTCTGGTGACGCGGGGCGTGCAAGGGATTCTTCGCTTCGCTCAGAATGACAGGGTGAGAAACTCACTAGACTATTCAGAGTCTCTCGGGCAACCGGCGGGCTTGCTTGGTGACCCAGTCTGTCCAGTAGGATGATGCTCCGCTTGCGAGCAACGGGACCTTGCCTTCGACTGCATCCACAAAGTTTTCCACCATCGGGTAGTGCAGGTTCGTGTGCGGCGGAAGATTTTCGTGGGTACCGGGATAGATGAGATTGGGGCCGTTCAGCGGGCTCAGTTCCATCTCGCCATCGGTACCGCGGATGCGGCATTCGTCGCGGTTCACTTTTGAGTGCCAGCGAACGTCCACAATGCCGCGCACACCGCCCGCATATTCAATCATCACGGTCGCGTTGTCTTCTACTGCGTAGTGATGCACTACGTTGGAGAGCTGACCTGTGACGCGCAGCGGCTGGCCAAATAGGAAGTTCAGAACATCGATGCGGTGCGAGGCAATGTCGAAGAGCGGGCCGCCTCCGGCTTTGGCGGGATCGACCAGCCAACTGCGGCTGCCGGCGCCGTCAAACCAGCCGTGGCAGGTGAGTTCGGCGAGCACGGGCTTGCCGACGGCTCCCGCTTCGAGCAATTGCTTGGCGCGCTGCACCTTGGGATAGCAGCGGCGATAGTAGGCCACGCCAAGAGTCCTGCCGCTCTGCTCCGCGGCTTGGAGCATGGTGCGCGCATCGGCCTCGTTCATTGCCATGGGCTTTTCGCAAATCACATGCTTGCCCGCGCGGAGCGACTGAATGGTCTGCGGCGCGTGGAGGAACACCGGGGTGGCGACATAGACCGCGTGCACTTCTCTCTGAACTTCGGGATCGGCGAGCGCTTCGTCGAGTGTGGACCAGACGCGTGTGTTGAATGGCGCAGCCTTGGCCGGATCGCGCGTGACGAGTCCGTACAAATGGCTGCGGGGCTCGGCCTGGATGGCGGGAATGACGCGTCGCGTCGCGATGTCGCCGATGCCGATGACGATCCAGTTGCGCATGGAGAGTTGAGCGGTAAAGAGTTTGTCGATTCTACCAACGGAGCTGTCGAGCTGCGCTCGACCGGACAGCCGGGGGCGGCTGTCCCCACATGGTTTCCACATGGAAAAATCAAAGGCCGGCCTGAGCCGGCCTTCGACCTCGATCTGAAAACGAAAACTACTTCTTGGGGGCGATCGCGTCCTTGGCGGCCTTGGCGACGCGGAACTTCACGACGGTCTTGGCTTTGATTTGGATGGGTTCGCCGGTCTGCGGGTTGCGTCCAACGCGAGCCTTGCGGTGCGCCTTCACCAGACGGCCGAGGCCGGGTACGACGAATACGCCGTTCTTCTTCGTTTCTTTGATGGCGGTGTCGGCCAGGTGCTCCAGGAACGCTGCGGCCTGCTTGTTGTTGAGTTCGTTCTTCTCCGCCAGAAGGCGGACGAGTTGCGTTTTGGTCAAACCAGAAGCCATATACTTCCTCCTCGTAAAAAATCGGTTTAATACCAGACGGGCGCTATCTTATACCCTCCGCCTGTGGAAAACACCTTATTTTACGAGGGTTTTCGAATTCATGCACGCGCGGAAGGGCATTTCTACAGGGCTTCCCGTGTGTGCCGATACCAGGAAAGGCCTGGGATGCGTACCGGCGTGGTAATCGGGAAGGCAATTTCAGATTGAAGATTCTAGATTTCAGATTCAAGGCCCGTCGCCAGGCCGGTCCGGCTTGGTTTGAAATCTGCAATCTACAAGCTGCAATCCGAAATCGCCTTTGTCCTCTCGTCGCCCGCGTGGTGGAATCTCACGGGGGATGAAATAATGCTTGCAGGGAGCCTCCGATTGAGCTGCGCCATCTGTGAAATCCGCAAGGAGAAACGGTTTTGCCCCGCCGTGCACGGGCGCATCTGCCCAGTGTTGCGGTGAGCAGCGTGAAGTGAGCCTCGACTGCCATCTCGATTGCCCGTATCTTCTGCAGGCTCGTGCGCACGAGAAGCCGCGCTCGGCGGACCAGATCGACCCGGCGGGATTGTTTCTGCAGGTCGAGGTCTCCGATCAATTCATGTATGAAAAGGAACATTTGCTGATGGGCTTGACCTATGCGCTGGCCAAAGCCGCACGGGCCGACCGCAGTCTGCACGATCAGGATCTGGTTGGCGTGCTTGCGATGTTGGCGACGAGCTACCATCGGCGGGTGAACTCCGGGCTGCACTATGAGCAGCCGTTGACCAGCGACTCGCAGCGGAGGGCTGCCGCCGAGGTCGAGAACATGGTCAAGGAGTACCGCGAGGCCGAGCAAAAGCATGTGGGCTATTCGAGCCTCAAGGATTCCGAGGTGCTGAAGGCCCTGGTCTTTCTGGTGAGGCTGGCGCACGGGCGGACGTCGGGGCGTCCCAAGTCGCGAGCGTTTGTGGAATTCTTGTTTGCCCAGTTTCCGGAGAAAGAGTCGGCCGTGGTTACTCCCCAGGAAGCCGGGAGCCGGATCATCCTGCCGTGATGCCGTCGTTGGTCGATGGTCGCTAGTCGTCGGCTTTGGCAACGCGGCGAACGGCCTGGCCGGCGGGTAGCGTGTCGAGCAGTTCCCGAATCGTTTTCTTCAGAATAGGATGCCCCACTTCTGGAGCGATTTCTGCCAGGGGTTCCAGCACGAACCGGCGTTGGTGCATCGCGGGATGGGGAACGGTCAACTCAGGCGAGTCGACGACCATGTCGCCGAACAGTAGGATGTCTATGTCGATGGTGCGCGGGCCTTTTTTCTGGGTGCGCCGCCGGCCCATCTCCTGCTCGATGTGAAGCACCGCCGTCATCAGGTGCCCTGGAGTTCTTGTGGTTTCGAGAGCCACGGCGCAGTTCAAGAACCACGCCTGGTCGGTGAACTCCACGGGCTCAGTCTCATAGAACGAGGAAACCGACGCGATTCGACCCTCGGAACCCAGCCGCCCGATCGCGTCGCGCAGGTGATTCTCGCGGTCACCGACGTTGGAGCCGAGCGAAAGATAGACCAGATTAGGCATGCAAGCCTGTTGTCCAGTTGTACTCTGCGAATCTGGCTAGCACAATCCCGCGCGGGTTTGGATTGTCACGATGTATTGGAGGCGTCTCATTCCCTTCTGTTCACGTCCGCCAGGGCAACGAAGGGCCCATCACCTTGGTTACTATCGTGCTACTTCACCACACTTCTAGAATTGCAGTATGACGTTGGACTCTCTCCTCCTGAGTCAGGATCCGGAACTGGTGCGCGTGATCCGGCCCACGCTTGAAAAATTGTCGATTGATGTGGAGATCTGCCACGAGGCGCGGGCGGGCGCCGACATTCTGATCTCCGACAAGTTTGACGCCGTCATCGTGGATTGCGACGATCTGAACGGCGGCCTGGCGGTGCTGCAGGGTCTGAGGAGCACTCCCAGCAACAGGACCTCGGTTGCTTTTGCCATCCTCAACGGAAGAAGAACGACCACGCAGGAAGCCTTCGGCATGGGCGCCAACTTCGTTCTGCAGAAACCGATCAGTGCTCTCAATGCGTCCCGCTGCTTTCACGCGGCGCTGAATTTCATGGTAAAGGAGCGGCGCCGCTACTTCCGCCAGCCGGCGAAGATGCTGGTCAAAGTCGTCCTCGAAGGCAAAACGCTGAATGCGACGAGCACCAACATCAGCGAGGGCGGCATTGCACTGATCTTGCGGGATGCCGTGCCGAAAGGAGCAGTGCCGCATCTGAAGTTCTCGCTGCCAGGCACGAACATCCACATGGAAGTGGAGGCGGAGGTAGCCTGGACTGACGTGAAAGGCCTCGCCGGGTTCCGGTTTCACAACGTTCCGAAGAGTTCGCAAGACCGGCTCGAACAGTGGCTCGACGACCAAATGGAACAGGAATTTCCCGGAGCCAAGCAACGACTGGCCGCGGCGGAGTCTGAAGCCGCGCATTAGCCCTCGCCATCCGGTTTCTCGACTCGCCTGATCTTACGAATTCTCACCAGTCAACCTTAGGGGTATCTCTCTTTGGACTTGTGTGTGGCCGTACGCGTGGCACTCTGGAAGATCACCGGAGAGCAAGAATGTTGACCAACGATTTTCGCATTGCCAAAGTACAGAGAACGCTGCGCTGGTTTGAAGAGGACATCCCGCTCCTCAATATGCGAGTGAAGGAGCTTTCGAAAGAGCGGCAGGAATCAGCGCGCCAGTTCGCGGCGGCTGTGATTGATGAGACCCGGGCTGAGCTGGAGAGGCTGCTGCGAGAGCGGCCAAGCGAGATCATCGATCCGAGCGAACCGCCCTGCGAGCCCGCCGACTGAAGAGTTGCTGCAACTCCAGATTTGTATCAGGGCACGGTTTTCAGCGGTGCCGATCAAGAGAACAAAAAACGCCGTGGCTTTAGCCGCTGCTGTTCCGCACACGCGCCGGCTGAATGGTCTGCTGAAAAATTCACTTCCTTGGAAGTAGCATCCCGCAGCGGCTGAAGCCGAGACTGTTCTGCGGCATTTACGGTATCGCTGAAGCGATACCCTGATACGAATCGCGAGTCTTTCAGAAAACTATGAGGCCGTTGTGAATCTCGCCGCAATTGCGGCATTGGTGGAGCGAAGCCCTGATGCAAAGCGTGTATATCTAAAGCGCAGATCCAGCCGCGGCTTCGGCGCTGGGGGTGACGGTGGTGGCTCCGTCTTCGCCAGAAAAAGTCACTTCTTCCCACAGAGTGTTGTCGCGCAGGATCCGCGAAACCAGGGCGGTGTGCATGGCGTGGCCGGCGCGGTCGGCGACGACATTACCCAGAATCTGCTTTCCCAGCAACGCCAGGTCGCCTACCAGGTCCAGCACCTTGTGACGCACGAATTCGTCCGGGAAGCGGAGCGGGCCGTTCTCGACTCCGTCGCGCGTGAGTACGATGCAGTTCTCGCGGGAAGCGCCGCGAATGAGTCCCATGTTGCGCATGGCCTGCTCGTCCTCGCGCGAACCAAACGTGCGCGCGGCTGCGATGTGCCGCAGATAACTTCCGTTGGTGAGTTCCACCTGAAACGTCTCTTTCCCGATCAGCGGATGCGGAAAGTTGATCGAGTAGGAAACGGAGTAAGTGTTGCCGGGGTACACCGCGATGAACTTGTTTCCTTCGCGCAGTTCGATCTCGCGGCGAATTCTCAAATACTTGCGGGGACGGCGCTGCTTGCGGATGCCCGCTTTCCGAATCATCTCGACAAAGGGGCGGGCGCTGCCGTCGAGGATGGGCAACTCGAGGTTGTCGAGCTCAACGATTGCGTTGTCTATGCCCATACCGATGAACGCCGAGAGCATGTGCTCGGTGGTGGAGATGAGCACGCCCTTCTTCATGAGGCTGGTCGCATAGCTGACGCGGGCCACGTTGCGGCTGACGGCCTCGATCTCGAAGCCGTCGAGATCAATGCGGCGAAAGACGATGCCGGTCCCCGACTTCGCGGGCAGGATGCGCATGGCTACAGGAGCGCCACTGTGCAGGCCTATGCCACTGCATTCCACTGCGGAGCGGATTGTCTGCTCGTGCGTCAGAAATGAACCGGCTGTATTGTTGTGAACGCAGTAGCTTACTGCCCGCGTCGAAAAAACCGTCTGTGGCAAAAAAGCCACACTCCGTGGCGGAATAGGAAGCTAGGCTCGGCTCAACCGGTGCAGGCCAAGCGAGGAAACTGTTTGCATTACAATAAGTTGCGTGGAATTGTCGGGGACCCTCCCGGCAGAATATCCCGGGAGCCTAGAACGGAAACACCCCTCGAAACGGAGTCGCTTTCAGCGCTTGCCGGATTGCTTGGCGGGCTGTTTGTTGGGGTTGTAGCCGGAATTGGGGTCGAACATGGACTGATCCAGTCCCTGATTGATGGTTATCGTGAAGAGGAAGCGCTGGGCGGCCATGTCGCCGTTGAAAAAGCGCGTGACATTGTAAGGCGCCATGATGCCCGAGACTTGCCGGTAATTCTCATAAACCTCTTCTTCGAGGTTCTTCTGTTTGTCGACGGGATCGCGCCACTCGAAAGATTTCTTAATGGGCAGGTGCGTGTCAATGTCGAAAAAAAGAGTGACAGCCTCGTCCTTGGAGTTGATCAGCGTGACCTGCAGCGCAGGATGTTGCGCCGCGTTGGCGTTGCCTTCAAACAGACACACCACCCCGGGATCGTTCACCCACGTTCGAAGAACGGTATCCAGAGAGAAGCGGCGCCGGCGCAGGTATTCATCGAGATCCTTTTGCTCGATGGGGTGGGGGCCCTTGTAAGTGATCTCGTATCCCTTGTTAGCGACATACAACTCTGCGATGTCGCGCTCCTTAGTGATTTCGACCCGCTCTTTGTCTGGGAATTCGGCAAAACTCCAGAATAAATTGCCGCCGCCGCTGGGCCGGCCGTGATGGAAACTGTAGCCGCGCCCCTGCTGCTCGCGGTCGCGAACAGTGAGATACGCCTGCCCGCCCAGTGCCTGAATGCCTTGATCGATGATGGCTTTCGCCTTATGGGAATTTTCCTGGTCCACCGGAATCGCGGGGGCGGCGCCAGCGGTTTGCGAAGAGCTCTGAGGTGCGGCCTGCGGAGTGGGCTGAAATGAAGCCGGCGGCGCTGCCTGAGCAGCGGTGCTCCGCGGTCCTGCCCACGCGTGGGACCCGGCCGAGCACACCAAAACCAGAATGGGGAAAAACCGTTTCATTCCAAGTGAGGGAGTCGCTTGCAAATCAGAATTGTAGCGTTTCTTGTGAGTTTCCTGCCCAGCAGTCGAAAGCTCCTCTAAGTTCCTTGGATGCAGAAAACGGGCCGAATGCAAGCCGCGTGGGGCGGGTTTTTGCGGGTTTGGCACCTGACGCCTATCCCGCCATTTCATCCGGCGAGGACCGCACCGCCATTCACGTTGAAGACCTCTCCGGTGATAAAGCTGGCGTGCTCGGTACACAAGAACAGCACCGGAGCGGCAATCTCTTCGGGAGTGCCAGCGCGACCCAAAGGAATGGTGCGACGGATCAGGTCCCCGGTCTTCGGATCCGCAAGGGCCGCCGCGCTCATGTCAGTGTCGACCCAGCCAGGGGCGACGCAGTTTACATAGATGCGAGCCGGAGCCAACTCCGTCGACAGTCCCTTCACCATGCTGATGAGAGCGCCCTTAGTCGCGGAATAGTCGCAATGGAAAGCCTCGCCGCGCTGGCCACTGGTGGAGCTGATCAGCACAATGTGTCCGGCGGCCGTGTTCTGCCGGGGCTGTTCTTTCATTTGAGCTACGGCGTGCTTGACGAGACCGAAAACGCCGTCGAGGTTGATGGACATGGTCGAACGCCACTGCTCGTCGGCCATGTGTTCGATAGGAACGTCTTCCGCAGGCCAGACGCCGTGGTTCGCGACCAGGATGTCCAATCGACCAAAATGTTTGACCGCCTCGGCCACGAGCGAGCGGGCTGCTTCCGGCGTATTCAGATCGCTGGCGATTGGGTGACAGACGGCCGAGCCGCACTCCTTCGCCAAGGCATCGGCCTGAGGGCGGGCACTCCGGTAGCCAAAGGCTACCTTGGCGCCTGCGGCGGCGAACATGCGTACAGTAGCGGCCCCAATGCCGCGCGAACCGCCGGAGATGAGGGCGACTTTACCGGACAGAGAAAGAGGAATGGACATTTCAGACTAGTTTCCGGTTTCTGCTTCGTCGTTGCAAGTGGGACAAAGCGAAACGGTGCAATTGAAATGAAGATTTGTGAACGGTCGTCAGTTTCCAGAACTGGAAGACGAGGTTCGCTCAGCTTTCAGCCCGCGCAGGAGTAGCCGCACCAACATGCCATCAAAGCGCGTTCCGCTCATGTGGGACAGTTCGTCGAGAGCCTGCTCGGGCGTCCTTGCGGCAGAAAAGGACTGCTCAGTGACCATGTTGGCGTAGGCGTCAGTCAGCGCGATGATGCGCGCCCACAGCGGAATCTGCTCGCCCCGCAGTCCATCGGGATAGCCGGAGCCGTCGAAGCGCTGGTGGTGATGCTCGATCGCCTCGCGCATCATGGTGCCGTGAGGAATCGTGCCGACGATCTCTGCGCCGACGTGCGCGTGCATTCTTATCTGGAGAAATTCATCGTCGCTAAGCGGGCCCGGCTTGTTGAGGATCCTCTCAGGCACGAAAATCTTGCCCACGTCGTGAACGCGGGCGGCATAAACCAGATCGGCTGTCTCCTCGGACGACAAGCCCAGGGCACGTGCGATGACTTCGGTGTAGCGAGCGACCAGATCGCCGTGGCCGGCAGTCTGCAACTCCCGCGACTCAGCGGCCCGGCTCAGGGACTCGATCGCTTCTTTGAGTACGGGCACGTTGCAGCCCTCATCACCACAACAAAGCTTGTACAACGTGGAGGTCAGCTCCTCGAGCTGTTCGGGTCCCGTGCGCTCGCGCTGCAGGAAGCCTTCGATGTACGCCGAGATCTGCTGGCGCTGGCGGGCGAAATCCTGGCCCTCGACAAATTCCTGCGCGGTCGAGACCAGATTTCCTCCCGAGCGCTTGGAGACGTACATGCCAGCGTCGGCCACGCGAATGATGTCTTCGATGGAGAACCCGTGCATGGGGAAACTCGCGACCCCAAAGCTGCCGGTCACGTGATGCTCGCTCAGCATGGGATCGCTGGCCAACCACTGACGTAGTCGTTCGGCCAGCACCTGGGCCTGTTCGGCGCCCGTCTCCGGCATCAGCACGATGAATTCGTCGCCGCCATAGCGGGCCACGACGTTGGATTGGCGCGACTTCTGCTCCAGCAGGCGGCCGACGCGCGCCAGCACCAGGTCGCCTTCGAAGTGGCCCAGGGTATCGTTGACCTCTTTGAATTTGTCGAGATCGATAAGCACCACGGAAAAAGGGCGTCCGGAACGCGAAGCGCGTTTCCACTCCGCCGACAATGCCTCCCAGAAAAAGCGGCGGGTCTTGATTCCCGTCAGTCCGTCGGTGATGGACTGCTGCTGCAGCTTCTGGAAGACGAAGGCGTTGTGTAACGCAGTGGCCAGCAGGTCGGCCAGCGTATTGAGAATCAGGACATCCTGGGGCGAGAACGCATTCTCGTTGCGGTTCTCGATGTTGAGGACGCCGAGCAGCATCTCGCCGTAGGTGATCGGGATGCAAAGCACCGCGCGAGAATCAGGCAGGATCCCCGTAAGATTGCCGGGCAACGCATTCTGCACCAGGGCTCGTTCGCCGGTGCGAGCCACACGGCCCAGGATGCCGGTTCCGAGTGGAATGCGCCTCCCCATGGCGTGGGCGGTTGCTCCGGCTTCGGCTTTGATTTCTATTTCTTTGGTTCCGTAGTCGAGCAGGCCGATGCCGATGTGATCGAAGCTGAAGTTCTTCTGAATCTCCCCCGCGATCTGGCTCAACATGTGGACGGGATCGTCACTGGAGATGGCGGTGCGGGAAATGTTGTTGAGGAAGGCGAGTTGCCGGGAACGGCGCTGCTCGTCGGCAAACAGGCGGGCATTCTCCACCGCGACCGAGGCCTGTCCGGCGGCGGTCACCAACACGTCGAGGTCGCGTTGTTCGAAAACGAATTCCCGGTCAGGGTTCATCGCGACCATGATCCCGGAGGACTTGTTGCCCAAGAAAATCGGGGCCGCGATCAGGCACTTGGCGGGGCGTTGCGGAATGTGGCTGATCCCCAGGCGCTTTCGCATTGTTTCCAGATCGGAACGGATGAGCAGCGGTTCGCCGCTGCGGATCACATGTTCAGTGAAGGCGTTTCGCAGTTCGCGAGTGCGCTTGGGCAGGACGCGATTGTCCCTCACCTCGAGCTCGAAGCGGATTTCCTCCGCTTCCTGGAATGCGATGTAGAAGTGGCTCGTGTCGAAAATCTGCCCCAGTTCGATCTGGATGGTACGGAGAATTTCATCCTGGTCGAGGCGTGAACTGAGCGCCTTGCCGATTTCAGTCAGCAGTTCGTACTCTTTTGTGCGGCGATGCGCGTCGTGACTGACCACGTAGTTTTCGAGAGTGAGGCCCAGTTGTAGAGCGAGACCCACCATCAGGCGTGGACCCGACGAGCCAAACGCCTTGCGTTCGGCATGCGGGAACAAGATGACTCCGAAATTGTGTTCGCGAGTCTGCAGATTGACCGCGGTCAGATTGCGGACTTCCGCTCCGGCGAGAATCCGCTTGAATTCCGCGAAGGTTCCGACCGACGCGACCGGCAGGGGTTCGGTCATTTCACCAAGGTCTTGCACAGTGAAGATTCCACTCTGCCGGTACGCGAGTTCGCAGATGTAATCTCCGGCCCCGCTTTTTTCCAGGGCCTCGATAAATCCGGGAGAAAAGCCTTGCTGCACCGATGGCAGCAGACCACGCCAGCGTTCGGTGATGACGATCGCGGCGCGGCCCATCGGCAGAGCGCTCCGCAGCCGCTCGAGCGCCGCTTGCATGCTCGGCACCAGATCGTCGGCGAATAGCAAGCGCCGCGGGTCTACGCCCAGAGTCGAGAGTGCCAGAGTGTTTTCCTGCACGGCATTGCGCTGGTTTTCAAACAGCACCATCACCATGGCGATGCCGAGCAGCATCTGCGGCACGGGGCCGAACAACCGGCTGGCGGTGCCGAAGTTTTCTCCCAGGGGGCTCTGCAATTGCCCAACCCCCATCAGCACGGCCCACAGCGCCAGGGACACAGCCAGCACCTGGAACGCGAGCGATCCGCGCTTGTGGCCGTTCAGGTAGAAGACCGCAGAGCAATAGAGCAGAATCGCAGCCAGGCCGATGCCGAGCCGTATTGTTGGCTGGGCGTCAGGTCGAAAAATTCCGTTCAGCATGTGTCCGCGAAGAGTCAGGCTGGCCAGCGTGACCCCAGCCGTCGCAACCGCTGCGTCATACCAGCGGTAGCGATAGGAGCCACGCATCAGGCGCGTCGAAATGAAGATGCACAGCGCCATCGCGACCAGGAAAAGCTCGCCGACAAAGAACGCCAGGGGAGACGACGGGAAAGAATCGAGCACATAGTGCAGCGAGTAGAAAGCCCAAGCCCATTTCCATGCTCGAAAGTATTGTTGGCGGCTTTGTTCGTGAAGATAGGTAAAGACGAGGAACAGCAGAACCGAGACAAAACCCGGAATTACGACGGTCGTGATGACTACATTACTGTTCATAGGGTCGGTGAAGACACCTCTGACCAGACGATCTGGCTCAGTTTCGGGGGGAAACAGTACATTAATGTTTTCACATCATGCATGCGAAACACAATAGGATTTAAGTACATGGCCCGACTCGATGTCTCCTTTGAATCAACGGCTTGCGTGCCAAATCGTTAATGTGACCCGGCTTGACGATGCTTTTGGCCGCCCCGTACCATCGAAAGGTTAAAGAATCGCGGCCCTGGCAACCCCATCTTTCCCGGTGCATGCCGTTGTCCGACGAAGCTCTCTCCGTAATCGACCTGACCTTATGCCCGAATCTTTGAATTCACCTTCGCAAGATAAGCCGCGAGTACGCTTTGCGCCCTCGCCTACCGGGTTTCTTCATGTGGGAAGCGCCCGCACTTTCATTTTGAACTGGTTGTACGCCCGCCGGAACGGCGGAACGATGATTCTGCGGCTCGACGATACCGATGTGGAACGCAATACCGACGCCTCCGTCAATTCGATTTTCGACGGACTGAAGTGGCTAGGGCTGAGCTGGGACGAAGAATATAAGCAGTCCAAGCGTGGAGAACTGCACCGGGAGATGGCGGGAACCATCTTTCAGAAGAACCTTGCTTACCGCGATTTCACCCCCGCTCACACAGGCGATAGCGAGAAATCCGGCGCGCAGGGAACGTGGCTGTTCAATCCCGGGATGCGTGGGCTTTCGAGCGAAGAAAGCGATCGCCGCGCCGCTGCCGGAGAGCCGTTCGCATTGCGCTTTCGCGTGCCCCGCGAGGGCGGACAGGTTGTGCGCTTTACCGATGCCGTTTACGGCGAGCAGATGAAGGCGGGCGCCGACATCGAAGACTTTGCGCTGCTGCGTTCCGACGGCATGCCGACGTATCACTTGGCGTCGTGCGCCGACGACGCCGACCTGCGCATTAGCCACATCATTCGCGGCCAGGATCATCTTTCAAACACGTTCAAGCACGTGCTGATCTTCGAAGCCGCCGGCTTCGCGCCACCACAGTTCGCGCATCTGCCGCTGCTGGTGGCGCCAGATGGAACGAAACTCTCCAAGCGTCGCCACGGTCCCGTCGTGAGCGTGACCACATATCGTGACGCCGGATTTCTGCCCGAGGCCTTCATCAACTTCCTGTGCCTGCTGGGCTGGTCGCCGAAGAATGATCGCGAACAGATGAGCCGGCAGGAACTGATCGACGCGTTCTCGCTCGAAGGGATCAACCGCGCGAATGCGGTCGTGAACTTCAAGGAGAGTGATGTGGGGCGGGCACTCCCTTCGACAGGCTCAGGGCAGGCTCTGCCCGCCAACTCTGTCCACGAGGAGACTTTCGATCCGAAAGCGCTCTGGCTGAACGCGGAGCACATCCGCGGCCTCGCCATCGAAGACCTGAGCCAACGCCTGCTGCCGGTCGTGCAGGGAGCCGGGTTTAGCGTCACGCCAGAAAAGATGCTGCGTATCACGCCGCTCATCCGCGAACGTATCAAGCTGCTGCGCGACGTGCTCACCGCGGCCGATTTCCTCTTTGTCGACCAGTTGCCGCCATACGATCCTGCCGAACTCATCCCGCAAAAGGGAGACGCGGCCATGGCGGCGAAGGTTCTGCAACGCGCGAAGGAGGTGCTGGCGAGCGTCGAATTCAAGCACGACCCACTGGACCAGACGCTGCGCGCCGCCGCACAGGAGCTCGGCGTCAAGGCGGGACAGATGTTCCAGCCAATTCGCGTCGCGGTCTGCGGCCGCAAGAATGCCCCGCCGTTGTTTGAGACGCTGGAAGTGTTGGGGCGGGAGACGACGCTGGCGCGGATCGGCCAGGCGACACAGAAACTGCACTGACGGCGCGCCCGCTTTTGCCAACTTGGCATACCTTGCCATTTATGCATCTGGGAGGTTTGTTCTATCCCCTGCCCAAGTCGGTACAGCCGCTGGAGTTCGTCTCCCCGGCATTTTACCTGGACAAACTCGCACTGCGGCTGGCAGGTTCACCTAGCCTCGATCAGCTTTCGACGGGGGCGGCAGGCCCGTCGAGTCACGGCGCGGCGATCCTTTGCGTGGTCGTGCTGTCTGCAGTGACTCTGCTGTTTACCGGCCGGTCGATCCGGCGGCTTACGCGAGTCGGCTAATCACTGAGGACCGGCTCACCGTAACGATTTGAAACCGTCATATAAGAAACCAGCCATGACTGCAACTACAACCGTCCTCGCTGCTATCCCTGAGCGAACCGCAACAACTCCGCGTAACGTGGCGATCAACTACTTGCGAGCCTTCATCACCTTGCTGGTGCTAGCGCATCATGCGGCGCTGGCATATCACCCGTTTGCTCCGCAGCCGTCGACGTCGTTAACAGCGATCCGTTGGTGGCAGGCGTTTCCGGTCGTTGACAGCCAGCGCTGGACGGGCTTCGCGCTGCTCGTCGGTTTCAACGACATCTTTTTCATGGCGCTGATGTTCTTCCTTTCCGGCCTGTTTGTATGGAAGAGTCTGCAGCGCAAGGGGAGTGGCAAATTCATACGCGATCGCCTGCTTCGGCTTGGACTGCCGTTCCTGCTGGCCGCAGCAGTGGTAGCCCCGCTCGCTTACTACCCGGCATACCTGCAAACTGGCGCTGGCGGAGGCGTTGTGGGCTTCTGGCACCAGTGGCGCTTGCTCGGCAACTGGCCTGCCGGCCCCGCTTGGTTCGTCTGGGTTCTGCTGGCCTTTGATGTCATCGCTGCAGTGCTTTTGATGATGATCCCCAGATGGGGCGACGCCCTCGGGCGGTTTTCTGCGGGCGCGGATCGTCGTCCCATCGTCTTCTTCGGAGTTCTGGTCGTCCTGTCCGCGGTCGTCTATATACCGCTTGCGATCATTTTCAATCCGTCCTCGTGGACGGCCTTTGGTCCGTTCTTCTTCCAAACCAGCCGCGCGCTGCACTACTTGCTTTACTTCCTGTTGGGAGTTGGAGTGGGCGCTTATGGCCTGGAGCGAGGCCTGCTCGCGACGGATGGGAAGCTGGCCCGCCGCTGGCCCCTGTGGGCCGTTGCCGCAATGATTGCCTTCGGCCTCGCAACCGGAGTTGGACTGGCGGCAATGACTGCCCACATCGGATCGCGGGCGTGGGAGATTGCGGTAGACTCATTCTTCGTGCTTTCCTGTGCCGCCTCCAGTTTTGCCTTCCTGGCGGTGTTTGTGCGGTTCGCAAATACGCGGCGAAGAATCTTCGACAGCCTCAGTGACAACGCCTATGGAATGTATTTGATCCACTACGCATTTGTGAGCTGGCTGCAACTTGGTCTCCTGAAGGCTCAACTGCCCGCCATCGCAAAGGGATCCATCGTTTTCCTCGGCACCGTGCTGTTGAGTTGGGGAGCGACAGCCGCTCTGCGCCGCATTCCAGGCGTCGCACGGGTGATCTGAGCCGGAAACCTTCGAACCCAAGAATCCGCGATTGGAACATCGCATTTTGTCGCGAGGCGGCCGCACCTGCGCGTAGGTTTCCCGGCCTTTCTTTGCGGTAAGATCAGAGCTATGAAAACGTCTAATGCCGAGGCTGAAACGGGCGAAAACGCCGCCCCAGAGCCTCGCCCGTCCAACTTTATACGCGACATCTTTCTCGATGACCTGAAGACGAATAAGTACAACGGGCGCGTGCAAACCCGTTTTCCTCCCGAGCCCAACGGATATCTCCATATCGGCCACGCCAAGGCGATCTGCATCGATTTCGGCCTGGCCGACGAATTCGGCGGGCACACGAATCTGCGTTTCGACGACACCAATCCAGAAAAGGAAGACGTCGAGTACGTCGACTCCATCATGGCCGACGTGAAATGGCTCGGCTTCCGCTGGGACGGGCTCTTCTACGCCTCGGATTATTTCGACCAGCTCTACGAGTGGGCGATCAAGCTGATTAAGGACGGCAAGGCTTATGTTGATGATCTTTCGGCGGAGGAGATTCGCAAGCATCGTGGCACGCTGACCGAGCCGGGGAAAGACAGTCCTTATCGCAATCGCTCGATCGAGGAGAACCTGAATCTGTTCGAGCGCATGAAGGCGGGAGAATTCCCCGACGGCTCACGCGTCCTGCGGGCGAAGATTGACATGTCTTCGCCGAACCTGAACATGCGCGATCCGGTGATGTACCGCATCCTGCACGCCGAGCATCACCGCACCGGTAACAAGTGGTGCATTTATCCGATGTACGACTACGCCCACGGGCAGTCAGATTCGCTCGAAAAAGTTACGCACTCGATGTGCTCGCTGGAGTTTGCCGACCACCAGCCGATCTACCGCTGGTTCATCGAGCAGCTGGGAATTTTTCCGTCTCAGCAGATTGAGTTTGATCGCCTCAGCCTGACTTACACGCTAATGAGCAAGCGCAAGCTGCGCCAGCTTGTAGAGCAAGGGACCGTGCGCGGCTGGGACGACCCGCGCATGCCCACGCTATGCGGCCTACGCCGCCGTGGCTACACGCCCGAGGCAATCCGCAACTTCGTAACTGCGGCCGGTGTGTCGCGAACGAATGGCATTATCGAGTTGGCAATGCTCGTACACTTCGTCCGCGAAGACCTGAATAAGCGCTCGCCCCGCGTGATGGCAGTCCTACGTCCGCTGAAAGTTGTTATCGACAACTACCCTGAGGGCCAGGTCGAGGAAATGGACGCGGTGAACAATCCCGAGGATGCGGCAGCGGGCGCGCGCAAGGTGCCGTTCTCGCGCGTGCTCTACATCGAGCAGGACGACTTCCGCGAAGTGCCGCCGCCGAAGTATTTCCGTCTGACGCCCGGACGCGAGGTCCGCCTGCGCTACGGCTACCTCGTCACGTGCACGAACGTCGTAAAGAACGAAAAGGGTGTGGTCGTTGAAGTTCACTGCAGCTATGATCCGGCGACGCGCGGCGGAAATACTCCCGACGGCCGCAAGGTGAAAGCGACCATCCACTGGGTCTCGGCCGCGCACGCCGTCGATGCCGAGGTGCGCATCTACGAAAACCTGTTCACCAAAGAGAACCTCGGTGACGTGGAAGAGGGCAAGGACGTTCTGGATTATCTGAATCCGAACTCGCTGGAGGTGATCGCGAACGCGAAGCTGGAGCCGTCGCTGGCGAACGCGTCCGCAGGCAGCCGCTATCAGTTCGAACGCCTGGGATATTTCTGCGTCGACCCCGACTCGAAGCCGGGGAAGCCCGTGTTCAACCGCACCGTGGCGTTGAAAGACGCCTGGGCAAGGGTGGAGAAAAAGCAGGGCGGAAAGGTGTAAATTGCCTCTACCCAAAAACATCAAGTCAATCCTGTTCATCGTGCCCACAATCTGCCATGTGGCGCCAGAGACAATCCCAAATGGGAGCCACCAGAGCGCGAATGCAATTCACCTACACGAAGACGACTGGAGACAGATCGAGTTCATCGCGGCTACGGACCTGCCGCTAGTTGAGCACGAGATGGCCGAGATTGAAGCCTTCAAGCGTTCCAATTGGACTGGGGTAGGTTTTACAAGCGTGCGCATTCGGAAGGAGCGACCTGACGGACTTTGTCCGAGCCGCCTTCCATTCAGCCTGATCGATTCAATTCCGCATGGTCCGATCCAAGTGCTGACGATCGGGACGATTGGGGCGCCGAAGCGGGAGGAGGTCGTGAAGGGTGGTTTCGCCGTTCGCCTCAGCGCGTCGGTGTTTCTGTACGGTCGTCAGTCCGAGGGAATCATCATTGACCTCGGGCTTAGCCGGGGACCCGACGAGAAAGAAGCGGATGAAATGGGGAGTCTCTTGGTTCTGTGCAAGAAGTTCAATCTTGGCATTGCCGATTGGTGCGCCAGCCGCGTTGTCGCTCGCCCGTAAGAGAGTGATTCCAAAAAAGCGAAACCCCGAGCGCGAATTCCTCTCGGGGTTACACGTCAGCCTGTCAAGCTCAACACGATTATCAAAGGGCGCGAAATCGGAAGTCAAGGTTACTTGAGGAGTCCGCCTGTCGGAGACTCCTCGTCAGATTCCCTACCAAACCAGGGAATGCTGTGGACCCGACGGGATTCGAACCTGCTCCTTCGCGCTTGACAGGCTGATAAGCTGCCAGTTACGCCACGGGCCCACGAACAGCTTACATTTCGAATAAGGTCGACCTAATTTTCCGTTAACAATATTTACACCGCAAGTCCAATTCGGGAACTGGATTTTGCTTTCTAGTACCTTCTGGCCGCCACTTCCACTCCCGCCAGCATCCTGTCCAAATCCGCGCGCGAAAGATATCGTCCATTGACGATCACCGCCGCAATCTTCTGCGTATTGCGAATGTCGTCCAGCGGATTCGCATCGAGCAGGACCAGGTCGGCGAGTTTTCCCTTCTCGATCGTTCCCAGCCGATCCTCCATCCCGAGAAATTTTGCTGGATTCAGGGTCGCGGTTTGCAGCGCCTCCATGGGCGTAAAGCCGGCGGCTACGAATCGCTGCAATTCCTCGTGCAGGCTGAAGCCGGGAAAAACGTAGACGCCGGGCGGCGTGTCCGTTCCCGCGAGAAATGGAATCCCGGCGCGGTGCATCGCGTTCACGACTTCCAGTTCCTTCTCCACGAAACGTTTCCGCGTGGCGAGATCGTCCGTGTTGAAGTCATGAACAATCTCCTCGGTAAACCGCTTCCACGTCACATCCTTCCAGTACGCGGGCGCGTACTTGGCGCGCGTGTCGTGGGCAAAGTCCGTCTGATCGATCAGATTCCCGCCGCGCTCCCACACCAGCGTCGGACACTGCCAGGTGTGATTCTTCGCCAGCAAGGCGAACAGCGCCGCCGCCCGCGCCGGATCGTAGGTCGAAAGAAATTGGCCCTCAGTTTTTGGTCCCTTGATGAACTGATCCTCCAGTGGCGAACTGCCCTCAAAGATGCCAATCAAATGCTCAAAACTCTTCTGTCCTGCATTCGAAGCTTCAGACGCCCGCACGGAATCCGGCACGTGCCCGACGAACGGAATTCCCTGCTTGCGTGCCTCCTCGGCAATCGCAAAAACCGCCTCACGCGGAATTAACGACTGCAACTTGATGAAGTCCGCGCCACGCCGCTTCAGATCATCAACAGCGCGCCGCCCGTCTTCGGGTGTCTTGATCGCAATCGAGCTAGGGAACCGCGGCTGTGGCCCATCGAGCATCGGTCCCGACGCAACGATGCGCGGCCCGATCAGCGTCCCGGCAGCGATTTCCTTGCGCCACTGCTGCAAAACGTCTAACTCGCCGCCCATGTCGCGCACGCCGGTTACGCCGTTGGCGATGAACAGAGGCAGTGTGACTTCCTTTCCCCGCGGGAACCAATCCCCGAAAACCATGTGCACGTGCATGTCCCAGAGTCCGGGGATGAGGAACTTGCCGCTGCCATCCACATGCACTCCGGCCAGCTTCCCTCCCATGCCTCCTGCCGAGCTGCCCACTTCTTCGATCCTTCCGTCGCGCACAATGACGGTGCGATGCAGTTGCGCCGGCGCGCCGGTTGCGTCGATCACGGTAACGTCATGGATGATTAGAACGGAAGGCGAGGACGATTGCGCCCATCCGATCGCACACAAGACCGCTAACGCGAGGGCCAAAACGATTGGTTTCATTTGGGACGGAATCTTAGGAGTGCCAGCAGTGGTTAGTCAAAGCGATGCTGGCCTAATAGGCAGAGCCGAAAGCCAAACGCCAAGAATTAATGCGCATGCGGGCTCTGTGCCGGATTGTGCCGCGGGCCGGGCGGTTCCTTCACGACTTTCACCTCAAAACTCACCGGCAGAGCCTTGGGCGGAAAGCATTGCGCGTTGTCGCAGGCCTGGTAGCGCAGCACGCCGTGCATGATGTACTTCCCCGGCACGACCGCGTGCAGCGGGTGCACGGCTACGGCGATCGTGAAATCTCCGGTGTACACGTTGAGCGCATCATCGGGCGAAAAGGGAAAACTAAGATCCTGGCCTGCGGGATACCCAATCTTGCCCAGGATGATGTCGGTAGGAAGGTCCATCTTCAGAGCGGTAGGGATCAGGTATTCCGACTTCGGCGTATTGGAGTTGACGTGGAAGCCGTGAGCCACCCGAAAATTCAAGTCCACCATGGTCTGCGCAGCGCGCGGCGCGGTGACCAGCGCCACGGGAGCGAACGTGACCGAAGGTGCTTTCCCCGCTTGCGCCAACGTTGTGCCCGCCAGCACAGCCAGCACGCAGATCAGCCTCGGATAGTGCTCGTGCGGAATCATTCCAGCCACCCTCGAATAGTAGAGCGAATGCCCTCCCATTCCTATTGTCACTTCTGAGCCTGCAAGGCAACTGCGGGGGTTGCGACTACCTGGCTGGTTGCGGACTCCGTTTTCAGGGCTTTCCTGATCGAATCCTCGATATCGCTCCTGCTCCTCAGCCCTATGATCTTGTCCACAATCTTTCCGTCACGACCGATGAAGAAGCTCTCCGGCAGGGCCGGGACGCCGCCATATGCATCGCCCACCGCTTCCTTGCCGAGCAGCACGGGATAGTTCATTCCCATATCTTTGGCGAACTTGGCGATGTCTTCCTTGCCGGAGTCATCCATCGCGACCCCAACCACCTGCAGCCCCTGCGGTCCGTACTGGTTCTGCAATTCCACGAGCCACGGCGTTTCGATCTTGCACGGGCCGCACCAAGTAGCCCAGAAATTCAGCAGGACGGCCTTGCCGCGCAGATCTGACAGACGCACCTTCCCGCCATCGAGCGATTCGAGCGTGAAATCCGGGGCCTGCGTAGCCGAGGCAAGGCCTAGGGGGTGGTTCGGTCCGGAGCGGCGCGCCGCGTGAAAGCCAAAGTACAGCATCGCGGCAGCCACGAGGGCGACCACGACGAGAGCCAGCGGATTGCGATTTCCTCCCCTGGCCGGAGAGACGGGGTCGCCGAAATCGCCAGCGGTGCCGCCGGGGACAGCTGACTGGGGAAGAGCCGCACCGCACGCATCGCAGATTGCCGCGCCCGGGGCGCCTTCAGCGTTGAGGCCTTCAGCTTTCTCTAAGGCGGCGCCACATTGTGGACACCACTGAGATTGGGCTACCGGCGTCCCGTCAGATTGTTCAAGCACAGACATAAACCAGATCCTCCAGCTACAAAGCAAAACGGTTCAAAAACGACAGCCAGCTCGAGATCAGCGTAAAGCGCCCAATCACCAGCAATATGCCCAGCGCAATCAGCAAGCCGCCCGAGGCCACTTCCAGCACGTGCATGTGCGAACGGAAGCGGCTGTAAAACTTCAGGAAGCGCTCCATCAGCAGCGAGGTCAACAGAAATGGCACCGCCAGGCCGAGGGAATAGACCGCCAGCAGCGCGATTCCCTTGACTAGTGTGTCTTGCTCGCTGGCCAGCGTAAGGATGGCCGTCAGAATCGGCCCCAGGCACGGCGTCCAGCCAAACGCGAACGCGAATCCAATGACGAACGCGCCAATCGGTGTGCTGCTGCCCTTCACGCTGTGCAGGCGCGCGTCGGTGTAAAGCGCCTTGATCTTGAAAATCCCCGTCAGGTGCAGCCCAAAGATAATGATGACCACGCCCGCCACAATCGACAGTGTGTGCTTGTAGCGCGCCGCGATCTGCCCGATCTCGGTGGAGATCGCGCCCAGAGTGATGAACACCACACTGAAGCCCAGGATGAATCCGATGGAGTTCACCATGACGCGGCGCATGAGATGGCCTTGCGGCGCCTTCAACTCTTCTACGCCTGCGCCCGAGATCAAAGAGACGTATCCCGGCACCAGCGGCAGCACGCACGGCGACAGAAACGATATGAGGCCCGCGAAGAAAGCGGCAATGGGAAGTGGGAGGCTCGACATCGGCTTTATTGTACCTGCTGCGTGCTACCTCATCAGAATAAGACGTTCGGGGACGGATTAAGTTGCAAGAGGTTTGCGAAGCGATCCAACGCGACCGGATCAGTGTTTCTTGGCAGGCTGCGTCGGAGCCGGAGGCGGCCCGGCCGCTGGCATCTCCGTTGGCGATTCCAGCAGCTTGCGAAAAACGCCCGTCGGCACCGTGGCATAAAGCACGGCGCGGCTGTCTTCCTGCCGCACCTGCAGGCTGTCAAAAAGAGCCTTCACGTCAGCATCGCTGCCCGGCGATCCGACGGAAATCTCCGCACTGTGAAACATGGCCAGAAACACAGTCAGCTTGTCGGTGATGCTGCGGGCGTCTTCGTTGCTGCCCGCCCAGGCCTCCGCTCGCAGATGCAGCGCACCAGTCCGCAGCGGCAGATGCAGCGGATTGTAGCTGGCGGAGATCACGATATCGGCGGGCTTGGGAAAAACCGAAGACCATCCCCCAAAGTCCGGAGCCGCGGGTTGCACGTGCGCCACTACCCAAACCGGGCTGGCCAACTGCACCCGTTTGTAATACTTGCGGAGCAGCGCCGGACCGCCAAACGGGGACGCCAGCCGTCGCGACCGATCGACCATACCCCGTATCACATTGGGATCGTCATGGTTCGAAGCCGCCACCGCATCCACGCTGAGAATGGCCACGCGGAAGGTTCGTCCCTCGACACGAATCGAAAAGATGTCGACCGAATTGTAGTTCTCGACCGACTGCGCTGTGTGCCTCAGGTAGGCGGCCAGCCGTCCTCCATCAAATTTCCCGACGAAGACCTCCGAAAAACGTGCCTCCGGAGCTGCCCCGCCAGTTCCGCCTCCGGGCCAGCTCGCCGGATAGTGAACGGCAAATGCCACCACCTCCAGGTCGCGTTCAAACTCAAACCCCGTTTCCTGAATGAAGCGCTCGTACTCCGGATCATGCGACACGGCGGGCAGCGGGTTCGTGGTCAGCTTACGGACCCAGCTGAAATCGGCATAAAGAAAAGCGTCGGCCCCAGGCAGCAGGCGGGCGGCCTCCGGCGGGGCGTGCTTTCGCAGCTGGACGGCAAGAGTCACCGCCGCAGCCACAATGACGACCGCCAAGGCAAGGGGGAGAGTGCGTCTAATTCGCATGAAATGCGGTCAGGAGTGAAATAATAGCACTCTCAAGCGCCGTTCATTCATGCCGCAGGGCCGTCATGGGATCGATCTGAGCTGCCCGCCGCGCCGGTACGCCCCCGGCCAGAAGCGCCGCCAGCAGCAGGACCATCACCGCCAAGCCCAACGCCAGCGGATCATTGGGTTTCATCCCGAACAGGAAAGACGCAACAAACCTCGACGTCCCCAGCGCAATCGGCACACTGACCGTCAGCCCGACCGCCGCCAGCACCACTACTTCGCGCAATACCATCCACAGCACCGGGCCGCGCTGCGCCCCCAGCGCCATCCGAATTCCGATCTCGCCCGTCCGGCGAGCCACGGTGTAGGAGATCGTGCCATAGAGACCCACGCAGGCGATGGTCAGCGCCAGCACCGCGAATGCCGTGCAAAGTTCAGCCAGCATCGTCTCCTGTCGCACCTGATGGTCAATTTCTGCCTGTTGCGTGCGCACATGCGAGACCGGCAGGCGCGGATCGGCCTGATGAACGACCTCACGCACCGTGCCGACGAACGCCAGCGGATCGCCCATCGTGCGCAGCGCAAACATCATCTCGTTGGGCTGAGGGAATCCCTGATTGAACGGCAGGTAGATCACCGGCGGAATCTCGCGCTTCAAGTTGCCGTAACTGGCATTCTTCGCCACACCGACGATTTCCATGTCGCGCATGATCGCCCCGTTGATTCCCTTCCACAAAAGGAGATGGTGCCCGAGCGGATTCTCGCCGTGAAAATTAATCTTGGCGAACTGTTCGTTGATGACGGCAACCGGCTGCGAACTGGTCCGATCGTGCTCGTCGATGTCGCGGCCGACAAGAATCGGAATCTGCATCGTGGTCAGGAATCGGGGTCCGACGGTCAGGTAGCGGTTGTTGATGTCCGGCGGCACGCCTGGCAGACCGATCGGCATCTGGTCTTCGCCGCCGATCAGAGAGCCGCTGGCGAGCCCGGCGCTTGCGACTCCTGGAATCGCGGCGAACCGTTCCCTCAGATCGTTGTAAAAGTCATTGATGTCCTGATCGCGATGCCCGGACTGTCGGCCATTCAAAACGAAAAGAAGCAAGTTCTGGCGATTGAATCCGAGATTGACCGATTCGAGATTGGAGAGCGTGCGCACGAAAAGTCCAGCGGCGACCAGGATGAGAAGCGAAAGCGCGATCTGCCCGGCCACTAGAACCTTACTCAAGCTGATGGATCCTAAGCTCGCCCAAACGGTGGAGACTCCAGAGCGAGCGCCGGAGTAGAAACGGCGGGGACGAGGCTGCTGCCAGCGCGTCTCCTTGAGTGCGGAAACCAGGTCCAGCTTGGTGGATTGCAGCGCGGGCACCAGCCCGAAAAGTACGCCCGTGAGCAGAGACAGTGCTACCGTGAAGCCGGCAACATGCCAGTTCAGTTCGGCGTGAAACGTCCCAAGGTTTGAGCTATCACCCAGCAGCACAGTCAGGAATCGAATCCCGCAGATCGCAACCAGCAGGCCGAGGCCTCCTCCGAGAGACGCAAGAAGAACGCTCTCCGTCAGCAGTTGCCGAATCACGCGCATCCGGCTCGCGCCTTCGGTCAGGCGCAGCGCGATTTCCCGTCTGCGCGAGGCGGCGCGCACTAACTGCAAATTGGCCACGTTGGAGCAGGCGATCGCCAGAATCAGCCCGACCAGCGTCATCAATACGTAGAGCGGCTTGGAAAACCGGCGGCGCAGCGTATCGAGGCCGCCCGCGCCTTTTTTGAGATAGAGCACCGGCAGATTGGATCGCTGCTCGTCGTTTTTCGCCGTAGTCGCGACCCACTGTCGAAATTTCGGCGCCAGTTGCGCCTCTGCCTGCGCCATGGTCACCCCTGGCCGGAGGCGAGCCATTACTTGAACCCAATAGTAGTTTTGGTCGAGATAGTCCGCAGGGGAGAATGCGAATGGGTCGCCTGCTCCCAGCAGAAGATTGGTGTGCAAAGGAGCGTAGAAATCGGCAACGAGCTCCGGATCAACGCCGAAGAATTCCGCTGGCACGACTCCCGCCACGGCAAATGCCACATTGTTGACGAGAATCGATCGCCCGACCGCATTAGCCGCGGTGCCGAAATGTTTTTCGGCGAAGGCATGGCTCGCCACGACTACCGGGACCGCTCCCACGCGGTCGTCGCTGGGAAAAATGAACCTTCCGGCGGCAGGAGGAACCTGCAGGCCGCGAAAGTAGTCTCCGGAAACAAGTTCTCCTCTGGCGCTCTCAGCCTGACCGTTAATGTTCACACTTACATTGCGGACTTCTCGCGTGTGACAGTACGCGAACACGTCGGAAAAGATTGCGTCCTGTGTGTTCAACGCTTCTTTCTGAAAGATCTCGAAGGCCGGGTAAGGAAAGATGTCGCTCACCGATCCGAGGCGGGCATCGTCTCCCACATATCCGCTCATACTCTGCATGACAGTATCCTGCTGCGTGGCCTTGGCATGCCAGTTCAATACGACCAGAGAGGCTGGATCGGAAACCGGCAGTGAGCGCAGCAAGAGCGAGTCGAGAAAGCTGTAGATCGCCGTGTTGGCCCCGATGCCGAGCGCCATCACCAGCAGCGCCACAAAGGTGAAACTCGGAGCCTTCGCCAGGGTGCGCGCCGCATAGCGCAAATCGCGCCACGTGTCTTCCAGCCAGGCGATGCGATTCGTCTCCCATACTCTGTCGCGGATGCGAAGCGGATTGCCCAGCTTCACGTAAGCCTGCCGCCGGGCCTCGTCCGGGCTCATGCCGCGCGCCAGATTGTCGCCAATTTCGTGAGCCAGATGAGATTCGAGTTCCTCCGACAACTCGGAGTCTTCTTCGGATCGTCTGAAAAGACGTTTGAGATTCACAGCGGCTCTCCCTTGAATTTCTGGCTCTCGTTTACTGGGTCTCTCCCAAAATGCGGCCGATGGCAGCGACCACCAGTCGCCAACGGTCGGTCTCGGCATTCAGCTGCTTCTTGCCCGCAGCCGTCAGTTTGTAAAACTTTGCCTTGCGGTTGTTTTCGCTCGTTCCCCAGTACGAGCTCACCCAGCCACGGTGCTCGAGCCGGTGCAGCCCGGGATAGAGCGATCCCTGCTCGACCTCCAGCACGTTTTCCGACGTATGCTCGATCACGTGCGCTATGGTATGGCCGTGCGCTGGACCAGTGACCAGCGTCCGCAGGATCAGCATGTCCAGCGTGCCCTGCACCATCTCGGAATTCGCCGCCGCGCGATCGCTCATTCCCCCTCCACTCGAATGTCTAGGTGAGAGCATACACCACTCGACCGTCTATGGGAAGAGTTTTTGTGAGGAGTTTAGTGCCAGCCTTGGCTTCGGTCAGATTAGGCTTCTTCCGCTGCGGTGCGCTTCCGGTCGTCTCCGTGTACCCTCGGGTCCTTCAGGGTTCCTGAGAAGCTCTGCCTGGGGAAGACTCGCGGTTGCGCCCCAACTTCCCCTTGTGATAACTTAATCAATTGTCCCGGACATCTGGCAGGGATCAGAGGGATTAGTTTGCGCGAAGGCGCATCTGTCCCCGGAGTTGCTGGCGTAGCTCAGTCGGTAGAGCATCTGATTTGTAATCAGAGGGTCGGGGGTTCGAATCCCTTCGCCAGCTCCAGAGAACGAGCTCTGCAGAGCACGCTTTGCAGAGCAAAGAGACGAATTTTCCGGCAGGCGGCGGACTCGGTTAGCGGCGCAACAGGTTTTTCCAACGCACTCCATTCGGAGCTTTTCCGGCGGGCAGTGATCAGTGGTAGGCGATCTTCGCGGTGTCTTCTTGCGCGAGCCTTGGTTTCCCTGTGTTGCGAAAGTTGTGCAGTTAGTGTGACGTGGTCTGCGGGTTCACCGTGAGCGGCATCCGGCGCCCTGCATGGTGGTGTGCTGAACGGAGCGGAACGGCCGCATCGCCCGAGAATTTTTGCACAGGTGGGTGAGTGGTTAAAGCCAACAGACTGTAAATCTGTCCCTCCTAGCGAGGTACGAAGGTTCGAATCCTTCCCTGTGCACCATAGCTTCTGTGAGTCGCTGATTTTGTGAGCCGCCTGTCCATCGCGCTGGTCTGCTACGTCGTGCTCGGGGCGTTGACGTGGACCACGATCACCGACCCGAAGTTGCGGGCCGGGACGCTGGTAATCTTGGCGCTGTTCGCGGTGAAGTCGGTGTTACGGCGTAAAGATGTGCTGCACGCGGACAAGGGAAGCGACGCCGAATAGGTTTCGCTGAGAGCTAAAGGCTGATCGCTGACAGCTTGGGTTTCGGGCCGATGTAGCTCAGTTGGTAGAGCACTCCCTTGGTAAGGGAGAGGTCACCAGTTCAATCCTGGTCATCGGCTCCAGAGATAAGTGCGAGGGCCTCCGTGATGGATGCTTGGCACATGTTTAAGTGGATTTGGGCGGCGGTTTTTTTGGCGTACATCGTCGTTCAGATCATTGCCCTGAGGCGTTTGGATGGCGAGCCCAAGAGGCAGAGCACGACGGTCCTGATGGTGATGTTGGTCTTTACAATGCTTCAGAGTTGGGTTCAAGACGTCTTTGAGAATCGTGAGGCCAGCAGGATTGGGACGGCGGTTGCCGGCGTTTATGCTGTTATTGCGACGGTCATCTTAAGCCGCATGCTGCGTAGCAACAAGGTGGAGTTGAAGAGCGGCTTTAGCCGCTGAGGTTTAGCTGAGAGCTGACGGCTGAGAGCTGGTTTACTGGCGGGAGTAACTCAGTGGTAGAGTCACAGCCTTCCAAGCTGTTGGTCGCGGGTTCGATTCCCGTCTCCCGCTCCATATTCGAAGGTGTTCGGAGATGACAGTGGGATTCGAACAAGCTGCCATCAAGGTTGAGAAGGCGCAAGAGTTCGCCAGGCTGCAATCGGCAGTAGAGCAGGCGTTCTTGCCCGAGAGAGTCAAGCGATTCCTGAAGCAGCTGGACCGCAAAGGAATCCGCGTTCGGGACTTCGACGCGATTCTGGCGCAGCGTGTTCTGGAAGGCGTCGGTGAGCCCGGGCTGACTGCGCGGCAGTTGTATGAGTCGCTGCCCGTGTCCGACCAGGCGCAGATGCGGGAGTTTTACCTGTCAAAGCTCGAAGGCGTCGACGTCGCGCTGCGGCACAAGTTTAAGAAGTTGTACCAATACTACTGAACAGCAGCAGTGGCCGAATGTAGTGGTGAGCCACAAAGAAGTTGCATAGGTCCTTCGGCGCCAAAGTACGGCGCCTCAGGATGACAAAGGTTTTGATTTAGAGCTAATGGCTAAGAGCCAAGAGCTAAAAGCTTAGGAGCTAGAGGCTGGGTTATGGCGAAAGAGAAATTTGATCGGAATAAGCCGCACTGCAATGTAGGGACGATTGGTCATATTGATCATGGCAAGACGACGTTGACGGCGGCGATCACGAAGGTGTTGCAGAAGCACAATCCGAAGATTGTGTTTCGCTCGTTTGATTCGATCGACAATGCGCCGGAAGAAAAGGCGCGCGGGATCACGATTGCCACGGCGCACGTGGAGTACGAGACGGCGAACCGGCACTACGCGCACGTGGATTGCCCGGGCCACGCCGACTACATCAAGAACATGATCACGGGCGCGGCGCAGAT
>Ga0116223_10000051_pt1 | contig 143759 bp, 125 predicted proteins | sample Sb_taG_3_FD_90092 | JGI IMG/M metagenome (GOLD analysis project Ga0116223, IMG submission 90092) | Peat soil microbial communities from Weissenstadt, Germany - Sb_50d_a_PC metaG | ecosystem: Environmental > Terrestrial > Soil > Wetlands > Peat | place: Germany: Weissenstadt | collected... | reverse complement strand
GTAGCCCACGGTCCGTCCATTCCGCCCGATCCCTGGATTCCGCCTTCCGGCGACCGCACCAACGTGCTGGTAGCCCACGGTCCGTCCATTCCGCCCGATCCCTGGATTCCGCCTTCCGGCGACTCGATCAAGCTGGTCTAAAAGGAGGGGGCCGTCCTGGAACGCGCGTGCTGGGCTTACCAATTCTCCTGGATTCCGATAGTCAACCAGGACATTGGGCTGTTGGTGGCCTAGAATTGAACTTGGATGCAGTTCGCTCTGCAGGTTTGCTCGTATCTCGCCGCAATACCGCTGCAACTCCTGGTAATCAAGGTATTCCTTCGGGACGCCTTCCGCCGTTTCCCATTCATCTTCGCCTATCTCATCGCTACTTTCCTCACGACCGCCGCGGAGATGCCGGTGTATCTCTCCTTCTACTCCGGAAACAAGGCGTCCTGGGCGAGGCTGGTGTGGCTTTATTGGCTGGATGAGCTGATCCTGCAAGTCCTGGTGTTTGCGGCGGTCATCAGCTTGCTGTACTACGCTACCGCGGCCCTGCAGACTGGCAGAATCCTGCGGACTTCGCTGGTCGCGGGGGCCTTGGTGTTCGCGGCAGTCTCATTTCTGATTCACTGCCCGCCCGACCCATTGGCGAATCCCAGCAAGTGGATGACGCCGTGGTCCCGCGACCTCAATTTGTGCGCCACGATTCTGGATCTGGCATTGTGGGCAGTGCTGCTGGCATCGAGAGACAAGGATACGCGCCTACTGATGTTGAGCGGCTCACTGGGGGTCATGTTCACGGGAGAGGCAATCGGCAATTCTCTTCGCCACCTATCCACCGGCCGGTACTCCTTCATAACGGCCGTGGGAGATGGCATCGTGATGCTCAGCAATCTGCTGTTCCTGTTCCTGGTGTGGCAGACGTTTCGCACCGAAAAGAAGCCGTTATAAAAGGAGAAAGCCGCCCCGGGGCGGGGCGGCTCTTAGCCAGACAGGAGGATCGGCTTGCGCAGACTTACTTTTCTTTGTCCGCTTGCAGGCGGCTGGCGGAATTGTCGCCGTTCAGCGAGGCGGTGGCCTCATCGGCGCTGAAGACCTTCACTTCTACGCGGCGGTTCTTGGCTCGCGCAGCGCGGTTGTGGGCTTCGTCCACCGGCCGCAGCTCGCCCAGGCCGATCATGTGAATGCGATAGACCGGGATGTCGTGCTTGGCCACGAGGTATTCCATGACCGCATCGGCGCGTTTGCGGCTGAGCATTTCGTTGTAGGCCTTCGAGCCGGTGCCGTCGGTGTAGCCTTCCACGGCGATGAAGAACCGCTTGTCGGACTTCACGTCGCCCGCCAGCTTATCCAGGTCCTGCTGCGCGTCGGGCGTCAGCGCGGATTTGTCGAACTTGAATGGCACGCTCACGGTGGTCCGCAGCTTGAAATCGTCGATGTTGGCCACGGTCTGCCTCAGGCTGCTGATGGTCTGCGAGTTTTGCTGGCCGACCTGGGCGGCTTCGTTGGCCTTGTTCATGGCCTCGCCGGCGTGCTGATCGGCGGCCACGGCGTGCTGATCGGCGGCCAGGGCGTGCTGATCGGCCGTCGAAGCGCGTTCCTGCGCGGCGCTGATTCCGGTCTGCGCCTTGTCATCGACCTCCTTCACCTGGTTGCGCGTATCCTGGATGTGTTGGCTGTTCTGGGTGGTTTGCTCGCCGACCTGGTCCACTTTTGCCTGAATGGGGGACGTGGTGTTGCGAACATATTTTTTCGTGGCGCATCCGCCCGCGAGCAAGGCGCCCGTCACGATGCATGTCGCTAGTAAAGATCTCATGTTCAAAACCTCGGTTCTTTCATGAGCAATCCGGCAACCATACTTCCTAAGAGTTGTTGTTTCAATAACACAGACCGGCCGAGAGGGCTTTAGCGCCGGGCCGCGAGTGTAAGGTTTACGCAAACCGGCCCGGAGACGGACCACGTTTCATGCGAGATTCGGATCGCGTGGTGTGATTTCCGGGCCGGCCGGGGGAGGAGACCGCCGGCTTACGCGCGCGGCTCAGGAACCCGCACGGTTCAGCACCCGGCGGCATTTCTCCGGCGCTTGGCCGACGCGATCTTGCCGGGTTCGCGGGCCCGGACGCAAACCGGGAAGATCCCAGGCCACATTCTCGTAGATTTCCCCTTCGGGGTCGATATCCAGGGGCCAAAACTTTCGGGTATTCATAAGATTCACCCTGATTCCTTGCAGGGGGGCAGCACTCTAATTATAACACCGCCCGTTCCATATCCGTAAGTGTCTGAATTTAAATGGGGTTGAGAGTTCGGGCCAAAGTGCCGGCTAGGGTTGAGCGGCGGGCTGTTTGAGCTTCTCGGCCCAGTTGGTCACGATCGAAAGGGTGTTGGAGTTGGCCAGCTCGAGCGGCAGATTCAGCAGGAACCGCTGCCCGTCCGGGGTGACATCGTAGAGGTTCCATTTTCGCGGCAGGGGACGGGACTGGAAGAGCGCCCGCGGCGCATCGAAGTCGAAGGTCTCGCCGGAAGAAGGATGAACCGGGACCACCATCATGCGCCCGGCGGGCGTGATGTAGTACAGCTCCTGGCCGTCCATGCGCCATCGCGGATGCCCGCCGCCGCGCGAGATGAGCCAATGCCGGCTGGAAGTCGAGTCGATGCCATGGAAGCGCTCCACGAAGACTTCGCTCTTGCCGGTCTCATCCGACTGGAAAGCCATCCAGCGGCCGTCGGGCGACAGTGCCGGGAACCCTTCGTTGTAGATGGTAGCCAGGATCGGTCCGGCATGCCGGTCCGGGAGGGAAAGCGCCCAAATGTCGCCCTTGGTTCCGGGACTGAGGGTGTTGAAGAGAATGTAACGGCCGTCGCGGGACCAGTCCATGGGGTGCTTGGGGTATTGGCTCTTCAGGAGCAGTTCCGGCCTGGCGATTCCGCTCAGGGCTTTGGAGAAGTACAGGTCGAAATTGCCGGCCGCCGGGCCGAACTCGGAGAACACGATTCCTGAGCCGGCGGGAGACCACACGGGCGAGTTTTCATGGAAGGGGGTATTGGTGAACTGCGAAGTCTTGCCGTCCAGGTCCACCAGCCAGAGGTCGGCATTCTCCCCATCGGGCCCCAGTTTCGCCGCCACGGCGCGGGTTCCGTCGGGCGACACTCTCGGTTCGCCCCACTCACCGGGGTCCTCGACGGCTGCGACGGTCCTGCCATTGCGATCCAGCCAGACCATCTGCCGGGTGGCGCCGGCAACGGTCTGATAGACCAGCATTCCATTGTTGGAGACCGACACGGGCGCCCGCGAAAGGCTGGTCAGAGATCCCACATCCTCGATCACGTTGATGAAGTCCCCGTCGAGCGAGAGGTGGGCGAGATTGAAGGACTGAGCCATCAGCGAGCGGTCGTGCATGAAGAGAAGGTATCCCTTCTTTTGCAGCTCCCACTCGGCGTTGGCCGAGAAAACGGCATTGGTCTCGGAGTTGAGCAGCATGCGGTACTGGCGGGAATCGAGCGCGCCCACATACACACCCGTACTCTTATCCGTGCCGGTTTGGGCGAAGAACAGGAAATGTTTGCCATCGGGCAGGAATTGCGGCCACAGGAACGCGCTTTCGCCCCTGGCTGCGTTCAGAGCGAGCATCGGCTGGCTCGTGGCATTGGCGGCCGCCTGCACACGAGACAGGCCGGTGGCGAAGCCGGGAGCGAACACAATCGTGTCGTCGGAGTTCCACGTGCCGCCGCCGGGCGACGACTCCACGGCGCAGATGGTTTCGACTTCGCCGCCGGCGCGAGGCACCTTTTTCAAGGACAGATTGGCGAAGAACCCGATGTACCGGCCATCCGGCGACCAGAACGGTTGGTTGCCGCCTTCGGTTCCCGGAACAGGTTCGTATCGCAGTTCGTTCAAAGGCCGCAACCACAGCATCCGCTGCCCTTCCGGTCCTACGGCGGAGAGAGTCAGGAAGCTGCCGTCGGGCGAAACGGCGGGCATCTCGGGGAACCGGGTATGGGGAGGCAACTCCACGCGAAAGGCGAAGGCGCCGGCGCCGTGCCGCTGATACAGGTACCCGACTACCGCGGCGGCGGAGACGGCGACCAGGATCAGAGCGAGAACCACGCCGAGAATCCAGGAGCGCCGCGGAAGATTGTTTGCCTGCGGCTGCAATTCCACGTACTGCGCGGTTTTCAGTGCCGGTCTCCGCAGCAGCAATCGCGAAGCCCGCGCGGCCGACATGCGCCGCGACAGGCTGATGAACTTCAGCTCGATGACGGCGTTGTGAAGGCGCTGTTTGCGGGCAAGGGGGGATTTCTGAAGGCACGCCGCGATCACGGGCTGCATCAGATTCCAGGCGGGCGAATCCTCCGGCGGCGGCGTGCCCTCCAGAATCTCGCGGTCCAGCTCTTCACCGGCGCCGGCGAACGCCCGGTGCCCGGTGGCCAGTTCGTAGAGCAGGGCGCCGTAGGTGAACACGTCGCTGCGGGAATCGGGCGGTTCGCCTCGCACCTGTTCGGGAGAGCGGTAGGGAGCCAGCCGTTCGGGGGCATCCGCGGACGGTTGCAGGATGCGAACACCTTTCGCCGTGATCACCAGGGAATCCGGAGAGAGGCTGCCGTGGACCTGGCCCTGGCGGTGAGAGCTGCTCAAGATGGCGCCGATTTCGATGGCGTAACGCAGAGCCTCTTCCACGGAAAGCCGGCTTCGGGCCATGCGGCGAGCCAGCGATTCTCCCTCCACTGGGGCGTTCGTCAGATAGTCTGATGGGCTCTGGTCCACGTCTATCACGATTCCAGGCACCTAAGGCATAAAGCGCAAACCGCAGCACCGAACTCAACTAATCCGGAATCAGTGCCTGCACTCCGAATTCTACTATCGCTCTCACTGCTCTACAATGAAACTGCGGTTCCAGGGCGGGTCTGTACGGGTACCAGCATCGATCTAAGCAGAACCGCTAGTACCTCGGACTGATCCTAAGCACCGGGAGCCTGCTGCCGGCATAGCCGCGCGGCTCGGAAGTACCGATTCGGAGGCGACCTTTTGGGGCGGGGCACCACGCCAAATGTGAGGCGGCAGCAGCAGCCGGCGAGGGCGGCGCAGGCGCGGCGGACAAAGTTCGCTTCGAGAACCCTATTGACACCGCCGGTGGGCCATGTACAATCCAAATTGGTCCTAATTTTAACAACGGAAGTGGCGGAAAATGTTTAAAGCCAGGAAATCCCGGCCCGTCTCCCCGACAGATGCGCAGGGTTTTAACAGCAGCGAAGTCGCCCGGATCTGCGGAGTCAGTCTTCGGCAACTGCAGTGGTGGGATGAGCGGAGCGTCGTCTCCCCGCGCCAGGACGGCCACAAGCGAATCTACATGCCTCAGGAGGTCGTGGAGATTTCGGTGATCGCCGAGCTGCGGCGGAAGGGCTTCTCGCTGCAAAAGATCCGCCGCGTTCTGCGGTTCCTGCAAAAGGACATGGGCAAGCGCCTGGGCGAAGCTCTGGGGTCGTCTTCCGATGTCCATCTGCTGACCGACGGCAAGTCCATCTACCTGGAAGAGGCTCCCAATCGCATCATCGACCTGTTGAAGAACGCGCGCCAGCCCATGTTCCTGGTGTGCGTGACCGACCAGGTGAAGCGTTTGACCGCCGCCGCCGAGCGCAAGCCCGCCAGAAGCGAAACGGGCGCGGCCGCCGCGCGCAAGGCCCGCGCAGTGTGACGCCAGGTTTCGCCGCGGCATCCGCGTTTCGCATCCCGGCCATTGCCTGCCGCATCCCTGAATCATGCGAGTTTTTGTCACAGGTGCAAGCGGGTACATCGGAAGCGTGGTCACCAGAAAATTGCGGGAGGCCGGGCATCGGGTAGCGGGCCTTGCCCGGTCGGACGCATCCGCGCGGAAGCTGGAAACTCTGGGAGCGGAAGCGGTGCGCGGCGATCTGCGCGATCCCCACGCGTGGAGCGCCCCATTGCGCCAGGCGGAAGCCGTGATCCATCTCGGCATGGAGTTCACCCCCGACGTGCCAAGGCTCGATCGCGGCGTGATCGATACGGTGCTGGACGCGTTCCGCGGCTCGGACAAGCCGTTCCTCTACACCAGCGGCATCTGGGTGATGGGCAACACCGGCGGCCAGGTTGTGGACGAAACCGCGCCGGTGCGCCCCATTCCCATGGTTGCCTGGCGGGCCGCACATGAGGAGTTGGTATTGCACGCCAAAGGCCTTCGTGGCATCGTGATCCGCCCGGCAATGGTATACGGCGGGGACGGAGGCTTCCTCGCCGGCGTCGCGATGGCGCCCGACGCCCAGGGCGTGGTGCACTACGTGGGCTCGGGGGAAAATCGCTGGCCGTTCGTGCATGTGGACGATCTGGCGGATCTCTACGTCCTGGCGCTGGGGGCGGCGGGCGGCTCGCTATACTTCGCGTCGGCCGGGCCGGCGATTCCGGTCAAGGATGTTGCCCAGGCGGCCGCGGCAGGCGGTCCCGTGGAGTCGATTCCGTTGGAGGAGGCGCGCAATCGCATGGGTCCCCTGTTTGATGCGATGGTTCTCGACCAACGCGTTTCCGGGGATAAGGCGATGCGGGAACTGGGCTGGAAGCCCTCGGGGCGGACGGTACTCGAAGAGTTCAGCGCGGCGCGGCGGACGCTTTGAGGAGGAAGAAGAAACCGAAGATCAACGCTGCCCCCAGGGCAATATAAGAGAAAGGACTGTACCGGTCGAGCCCGCCGACCATGTCGGCGAGTCCGTCCCAGGCAGTTTGCCTGAATCTGGGAGAGATCGCCAGGAACCCGGAGGCCAGCGAGATAAGAGCCACCAAACGCACCATAAAGCCCAATCTTGGCAGGTGACCCAGGATGATCGGAAGTTATCCCTGTACCGGTTAGGTACGGTTAGTATTTCGGTTATCAGGGCAATACCGGGTGTTGGCGGAGACTCAGGCTCGTCCGCTATTCCCGGTGGTCCCGCTCAATGCCGCGCCGATCAACGCCAGGTCGTGGCTGGTGGGCACGATCTCGAAGAAGCTGCCTTGCAGCGGGCTCATCTTGACCATGTCCTGCAGATACATGCCGGCCAGGCCGATGTCCACGAAATCGGAATTCGGCCCGCAGATATAAAAGCGGCCCGGACCGGACAGGTGCACGCTGGTGGCAGTGGCGGCAGCCAGCGCGCGATGCCACATCCTGACGAACTGGCTGGCGCGGTCGTCGCCATGCCGGGCGGCGATGAATACCTCTTCCGGCTCCATGTCGAGAAAGCGCAGCCGCATGGCGCGATTTCCCATGATGCCCTCCAGGTGACCGGTGCCGCCGCACGCGCAGAAGCGCTCCTTGGGGTCCAGGGTGACCACCGAATGCCCGCCTTCCCAAACTCCCTCGGCGTGCGGCCACTGGGCGAAGCCGATGCCGTCGCCCAGATACCAGACGCGAATGAGCTTCTCCAGAGTGCCTCGGGTGAAGGCGAGGCCGGTGACCAGCGCGTGGGTGTGGTTCATGACCGTGACCCGCGGTTCCAAACCGCGAGCTTTCAGGGCGGCCGAGAGACGGTCGTGAACGGGGAATCCCTTGAGCTGGCCCAGGTTGGGTGAATCGTCAATCACGCCGTTGCGCACGATGCCCGGAAAGCCGGCGCCCACGAAGTCCAGCGGGTCACCGGTGCGCACAATTTCGATTTGCTCCACGATCCTGGCGATGATTTCGTCCGCCGGAACGGACTTGAGGTCGAGATTGCCTTTTCCCGGCTCCGGATACATGCGCACGGCGCCCAGCGTCGTGCCTTCCACGGCGCCGACCCAAATGTAGTGCGTGGTCAGCACCCCGATCGAACGCCCCATTTTTGGCCCTCCTTGGCCAGTCCAGCAACCCGTGGCTGGTAACGGGAGCAAGAACCGCTCCGCGGCTCGGTAACGACGGCGGCCACGGCCCGTTAAGGTCCCCTCCTCAAAAGCGCATCAATTTGTTGATGCCGTTGAATGCCGCCATCTTGTAGCATTCGGCCAGCGTGGGATAGTTGAATACCGTCTCCACGAAATAATCCACCTTGCCCTTCAACACCAGAACCGCCTGGCCGATATGCAGCAATTCCGTGGCGCCTTCTCCGATGATGTGAACTCCCAGAATCTCCCTGGTCTCGCGGTGGAAGATGATTTTCAGCCGGCCCGTGGTATCGCCGCGAATTTGTCCCCGGGCGGTCTCGCGATAATATGCCAGCCCCACTTCGTAGGGCACGTCTTCATCGGTCAACTGCTCTTCCGTTTTGCCGATGAAGGAAATCTCGGGTATGGTGTAGATCCCGTAAGGATACGTCGCGGGATTGGAGTTGACTTTCAAGCCGAACGCGTTGGCGGCGGCAAGGCGTCCCTGCTCCATGGAAACCGAAGCCAGGCTGGGAAAGCCGATGATGTCGCCCGCCGCAAAAATGTTGGGGGTCTTGGTGCGAAATTCGGCGTCCACCAGGATACGGCCCCGGTTGTCGGCTTCGAGTCCCGCCGCCGCCAGGTTGAGATCGTCCACGGCGCCCTGGCGGCCCACCGCGTAGAGCAGCATATCGCCCACCACGCGCTTCTTGCTTTCGAGGTTCGCCACCACCCCGCCGTCGGGAGTTTCTTCCACGCCGGCTACTTCCTCGTTCAGCCGCATGGTGACCCGGTGGTCGCGCAAATGGTACGAAAGCGCCTCGACGATTTCGGAGTCGGCGAACTCCAGCAGCCGGGGCCGCTTCTCCACCAGGATCACCCGCACGCCCAGGATGGCGAACATGCAGGCGTATTCCACGCCGATCACACCGCCGCCCACCACGATGAGCGTCTTCGGAATCTGGGGCACCTGGAGGATCTGGTCGCTGTTGACGATGGTGCGGCCGTTGACGGGCACAGTGGAAGAGACCGCCGGCTTGGTGCCCGCGGCAATGATGATGACCGGCGCCTCGAAATCGGCCTGGCCCTGGGAGTTCACCACGTGCACGTGCGTCGTGTCGACGAAGCTGGCGTGGCCGATGATGACTTCCACGCCGTTCCGCGACAGTTGCGCCTGGGTCACGTCGATTTCCGTCTTGATCACCTGGTTGACCCGAAAACCGAGGTCGGCCATGGTGACTTTTTCCTTGACGTGGTAATTGATGCCGTAAATGCCCTGGAACTGGAAGCCGGAAAGGTGCAGCACGGCTTCCCGCATGGTCTTGCTCGGAATGGTTCCGGTGTTGATGCAGACGCCGCCGATGACCTCGCGCTGCTCGATGACGGCGACACGCCGGCCGCACTTCGCCCCTTGAATGGCGGCGCGCTGGCCGGCGGGTCCGGAACCGATCACGATGAGGTCGTAATTGCGCATGGCGGGACAGGCCTCGCGGCCCGTCCGGGTTCGGCGGTTAGTGGCCGTTGAACCGGTGCTCGATCTCTTCCCAGTTCACCACGTTCCACCAGGCGGCGATGTAATCCGGGCGGCGGTTCTGATACTTCAGGTAGTACGCGTGCTCCCAGACGTCCAATCCCATCACCGGTTTCTTGCCCTCCATCACGGGACTGTCCTGGTTGGCCGTGGAGTAGATATCGACCTTGCCACCGGAACTCACCAGCCACGCCCAGCCGGATCCGAAGCGGGTGGCGCCGGCCTGGCTGAACTTCTCCTTGAAACTGTCATAGCTGCCGAAGGTGCCGACGATGGCCTGGGCCACGTTTCCCACCGGCGGTCCGCCGCCGCCCGGCTTCATGATGGTCCAGAACATGGAGTGGTTGATGTGGCCGCCGCCGTTGTTGCGCACGGCGGTACGGATGTTCTCCGGAACGATGGCGCAGTTGTTGGCCAGCAGCTCCTCGATGGTCTTGCCGGCCAGGGCGGGCGCCGACTCCAGCGCCTTGTTCAAATTGGTGACGTAAGCGTTGTGGTGCTTGCCGTGGTGGATCTCCATCGTCATCTTGTCGATCGACGGCTCCAGTGACTCGGGCGCATAGGGCAGCGCCGGTAACGTGAATGGCATAATCTCTCCTTCATCTGCTCTGAGTTTTTTCGAAGGCATCGGCGAGCCGGAACATGGTGGTCTCGTCGAAATGCCGGGTGAGAATCTGCATCCCTACCGGCAGCCCCTGGGCGGTGGCCCCGCACGGCACGCTCATGCACGGAATTCCCGCGAGGGAGCCGGTGATGGTGTAGATATCCGAAAGGTACATGGCCAGCGGGTCGTCCACTTTTTCCCCGAGCTTGAAGGCGGGGAAGGGCGACACGGGCGCCACAATGGCGTCGACGTGCTGAAAGGCGCCGGCGAAATCGCGGGCAATCAGCGCCCGCACCTTCTGCGCCTTCAGGTAGTAGGCGTCGTAATAGCCGTGGCTTAACACGTAGGTGCCCAACATAATGCGGCGCTTGCATTCGGCGCCGAACCCCTCGCCACGGGTGTTGCGATACATGTCGGAAAGCGTCTCCGAGCTGCCCGACCGGCGGGTGTACCGCACGCCATCATACCGGGCCAGGTTGGAGCTGGCTTCGGCGGTCGCGATGATGTAGTAGCACGCGATGGCGTAATCGGTGGTGGGCAGGCTGATCTCACGCAGCTCGCATCCCAGTCCGGCGAGCGCCTCCGTGCCCCGGGAGATCAGCTCGCCGGTTTCGCTTGTCAAATATTTTAGATACTCGCGGGGCAGTCCGAGCTTCAGACCTTTTACATTGCCGTCGAGATGTGCGATGTAGTCCGGAACGGGGGCGCCGGCCGAGGTGGCGTCGCAGGGGTCCCGCCCGGCGATCACCGCCAGCAGGGTGGCGGCGTCCTTCACCGACCGGGCAAAGGGGCCGATGTGATCGAGCGAACTGGCAAAGGCGGTGAGGCCGTAGCGCGAGACGCGGCCGTAGGTGGGGGTCACGCCCACGACGCCGCAGAACGAGGCCGGCTGGCGGATGGAGCCGCCGGTGTCGGAACCGAGCGCGACCACGGCCGTGCCCTGCGCCACCGCCGCCGCCGATCCGCCGCTCGAGCCGCCCGGCACGCGTTCCGGATCCACCGGATTCCGCACCGGACCGAAAGCCGAATTCTCGGTGGAGGAGCCCATGGCGAACTCGTCGCAGTTGGTCTTGCCGAGGATCACGCCGCCCGCGCGCTCCAGCCTCGAAATGGCGGTGGCGTCGTAAGGCGGAACATACTCGGCCAGCAAGCGCGAGCCGCAGGTGGTGCGCACTCCCTTGGTGAGGATCACGTCCTTGACGGCGACGGGCACACCGGCGAGCGGCCCCGGATCTTCGCCGCGCGCGATCCGCTGGTCGACGCGATGCGCCGCGGCCATGGCCCGCTCCGGCGAAAAATGCAGGTAGGCGCCGGTGCGCGGGTTTTCGGATTCGGCGAAGCGCAGGGCTTCGGCGGCCAGTTCGGCGGCGCTCAAACGGCGCGAGAGCAGCGCGTCCCGCACGCCATCGATGGTCAGGGACGGAATCGGCACACCCGGCTTCCCGCTCACCGCTCGATGACCTTCGGCACCTTGAAGTAGCCGGCGCCGGGCTGAGGGGCATTCGCCATGGCCGCGTCGTTCCCCAGCGGAGGCACGGGGACATCGGCGCGCAACGTGGCGGTCTCATCCGCTTCGAACAATACCTGCGCCATGGGCTCCACGCCGGTGGTGTCGATCTCCTTGAGCCGGTCCATGTGCTCCAGAATGCCGTCCAGCTCGGTCTGAAACCTGGCGACCTCGGCCTCGCTCAGCGTCAGGTTGGCAAGATCGGCAACGTAGCGGACTTCCTTTTCGGAAATTCTCACGCCCGCGCCTTTTTTCTGGATGCGCGGTAGATGCCGCGCAGCACCGGATCGGCAATGCCCTCGGCTTCGTCGGGCAGGCCCGCGGGAACGGATTCGGCCGCGCGCCGCGGCTCCAGCCGCCGGGGCAGAATGCGGAACTCCACTTCCTCCACCAGGCCGCGCCCCAGGGCTTTCTCCAGGTTGTTCAGGATGTGCGGCGTGAGCGCGAACAGTTGGCGCTGCCAGGTGTGGTCCTCCACCTCGACCACGAGGCGTTGCCGCACCAGTTTGGCCACGCGGGTGTGCGCGGCGATGGTCTTTCCGACCGCGCCGGGCCATGCCGCGGAGGCCAGCCCTTCGGAGGTGAAGGTGTCGGCGGGCAGCCCCAGCGACCGGATCACTTTGCTGGCACGTTCCATTTCGGGTGGATTGCGCTATTTTAACATGAGGGGGAAAACGTGACACAACAACTTCGCATACGGGGCGCCGCCATCTTCCTGCTGGCCGCGGGCGCCATTGCGGCTGGGGATCTTCCTTATGCCGGCAAGTGGAAGATGAATCAGGCAAAGAGCGATTTCAAAGGGACTACGATGACGTATTCTCAGACCGCCACGGGCGAGATGGAGTACAACGCCGACGGGCTTTCCTACAAGTTCAAAACGGACGGCAAGGAATATCCCGCGGTCTTTGGTATGACCGCCACCTGGAAACAGATCGATCCTGTCACCTTCGAGACCGTGGACAAGATGAACGGCAAGGTGATCAGCACGGATACGACTAAGATCTCCGCAGACGGCAAGAGCATGACGGTGGAGTCGAAAGGCACCAAGCCCAACGGCGAATCGTTCGACGACACCGTCGCTTTTCAGCGGGTCTCGGGAGGACCGGGGATGGCGGGCAAATGGAAGACCGCGCAAGTGAAGGTCGGCTCGCCGGGCGTGATGGAATTCTCGGCCGCCGGAAGCGACGGGCTTACCCTGACGCTGTCCGACTACCAAGCCACCTGCACCGCCAAGTTCGACGGCAAGGACTACCCCGCGACCGGCCCGCAGGTGCCGCCGGGATTCACCCTGGCCATCCGCAAGACCGGCGCACGTTCCTTCGAGATGATCGAAAAGGATCACGGGAAGGATCTCTACAAAGTGGAGTACACGGTGTCCGCCGACGGCAAGACCCTGACGGAGATCGGCGGCGCGACCGCCACCAACGAAAAAATCAAAGTGGTCTACGATCGCCAGTAGTGGCTTTCTACGGCGCGGATCTCGCGTACATCCACGATACGGGATTCAGCGATTATATCCGCGGCGCCGCGCCGGGACTGCTGCGGATTCTGCGGCAGAACGGCGTCGCCGGCGGGCTGGTGGTGGACTTGGGCTGCGGCAGCGGCCGGTGGGCGCGCGAATTGAACCGTCGCGGGTACGGCGTGATGGGCATCGACCGCTCGCCGGCGCTCGTTCGGCTGGCGCGCCGGATCGCCGGCGAATCGCGCTTCGTCCGGGGATCGCTGTGGACGGCCAGGCTTCCGCGCTGCGACGCCGTCACATCCATCGGCGAATGCCTGGACTACGATTCCGGCAGCCGCCACACGCCCGCGCAACTCTTCGGGCGCGTGCACGCCCGATTGCGCCCCGGCGGAGTCTTCCTGTTCGACGCCGCCACGCCGGCGCGCATCCCGGCGGAGGGCCCGCGCAGGCACTGGACGGAAGGCCGCGGATGGACCGTGCTGGTGGAGACCACGGGCGACCGCAAACGGAACACGCTCACGCGCCGCATCATCTGCTATCGCAAGATCGGCGCCCGCTATCGACCGAGCGAAGAGGTCCATGTTCTGCGGCTCTACCGCCCGGAAGATCTTCTGGCCGCGCTCTCGGGCGCGGGATTCCGGGCGCGGCAGGTGAGCGCGTGGGGCCGTTTTCGCCTACCGGAAGGCATCGCCGGATTCATCGGCGCCGCCTGACTTACTCGAACTTGATCCCGGAAAGGTCCGCGGCCGGTTTGGGGAACTTCAGGTTCATGTCTTCCAGGGTCTCCCGCACGATCTGCGACACCGCCAGGTTGCGGAACCACTTGTGATTGGCCGGGATCACGTACCACGGCGCATCCTCCGTGCTGCACTGGCGCAGCATGTCGTTGTAGGCGGCGATGTAATCGTCCCAGTATTCCCGCTCCTTCAGATCGGAGGCCGAGAATTTCCAGTTCTTGCTCTTGTCCTCCAGGCGCTCGCGAAACCGCTTGGCCTGCTCCTGCTTGCTGATGTAGAGCAGGAACTTCACGATGCGCACGTGGTTGTCCGAAAGCATCCCTTCGAAATCGTTGATCTGCCGGTAGCGCTTCGACCACACCGCCTTGGGCGCCAGGTTGTGGACCCGCACCACCAGCACGTCCTCATAGTGCGACCGGTTGAAGATGCCGATTTTTCCCCATTCCGGAACCGCCTGGTGCACGCGCCACAGATAATCGTGGCGCTTCTCTTCGCCTTCCGGGACTTTGAAGGAAGTGACACTGACACCCTGCGGGTTCAGCCCGCTCATCACGTGGCGAATGGTGCCGTCCTTGCCGCCGGCATCGATGCCTTGCAGCACCACCAGCAGCGAACGCCGCCCCTCGGCGTAGAGCAGATATTGCAGCATGGACAGCCGCTCGAGGTTCTTCTCCAAATCGTCGTCGGCCTTGTCCTTGTCCATGCCGAGGGTGTCTTCCGGATCGATGTCGGCGAGCTTGACCTTGGAGCCCGGCCGGACCATGAGTTCGCGCGAGAGATTTTTCATCGGCTCCATTCTAACTTGGCGCTTCGCGGCGCCGGGGACAAAATGTCCCGTCAGCCTGCCCATCGTGTCATCTGGCTGAGTTTTCAGATAGTTGGCCTGAGCGGCTCGAAGCCGTGGGACAAGTTGTCCCGCGGCGAAAAACGCGGGCTTCACTCGTTAGCCCATGAAATCGCGGGACTTAGCGGCGTTTCGGGAAACGGCCCCGAGGCTGCTTTTAATGTGACCGGAGACCGATACGAACATGACCCGCAGAGCCACCCTTCTTCTGATCCTCACGGCAGCCCTGGCATTCGGCGGCAACCGCAAGATCGCCCCGGACCTGGCAGCCATGCCCGCCGACAAGCCGGTGGACGTCATCGTCAGATACACCAGTCAACCGACAGCGCTGCACCATCAGAAGGTGGAACGGAGAGGAGGCGTGCTGCGGCGGAGCCTCGAGGTGGTGAACGGCGCATCCTATTCTATCCGCGGTGCGGCCGTTCGCGACCTGGCCGACGATCCCGAAGTGGAGTACATCACTCCCGACCGCGCGGTGAAGGCCACGCTCGACTTTGCCGAGCCGGCCATCAACGCCAACATCGCGAAGCAGTACGGCTACGACGGAACCGGCGTAACCGTCGCGGTGATCGACAGCGGGATCATGGATTCGCATCCCGATCTCATGACCTGGGTCAGCCGGGTGGTTCACGCCGAGAACTTCAACACCTCCGTCAGCGATTACCACGACCAATACGGTCATGGGACTCACGTGGCCGGCATCCTGGGCGGAGACGCTTCCATGTCCTCGGGTCCGGGTTATACGCGGACCTTCCTGGGCATCGCGCCCAACGTGAAGTTCGTCAACTTGCGGGTCCTCGACGCCAACGGCAGCGGCACCGACAGCATGGTCATCGCGGCCATCCAACGCGCCATCGCCATCAAATCCACCTACAACATCAAGATCATCAACCTCTCGCTGGGGCGGCCGGTGATGGAGAGCTACACCCAGGACCCGCTGTGCCAGGCCGTGGAGCAGGCGTGGAAGGCCGGCATCGTGGTAGTCGTGGCCGCGGGGAACGAAGGCCGCAACAACACCATGGGGACCGGCGGGTACGGCACTATCACTTCGCCGGGCAACGACCCTTACGTGATCACGGTCGGCGCCATGAAGGACATGAAGACGCTCACGCGCGGCGACGATCAAATGGCCAGCTACAGCTCCAAGGGACCGACGCTGTTCGACCAGGTGGCCAAGCCCGACCTGGTGGCGCCGGGCAACAAGATCGTCTCCGCCCTGCCCACCGGCCTCACGCTGACCAACAACTATCCCGCCAACCAGGTGCCGTTGAGTTACTACGTGTCGAACGGCACTGCAAAGGGGTCGCCCTACTATTTCGAATTGAGCGGCACCAGCATGGCAACCCCCATGGTTTCCGGCGCGGCGGCCCTGCTTCTGCAAAAGCAGCCTGGACTCACGCCCGACCAGGTTAAGGCCAAGCTGATGAAGACCGCGACCAAGACCTTCCCGACGTCGAGCGTGTCGACCGATCCCGTCACGGGTGCGGTCTACACCGTCTACTACGACCTGTTCACCGTCGGCGCCGGATACCTGGATGCGTGGGCGGCGCTCAACAACTCGGATAATGTTTCGAACAAGGTGGCGCTCTCGCCTCTGGTGCAATACAGCAGCACCAAGAAGGTCACGATGGTGAACGGGACGAACGTGGTTTGGGGAGACACCAACATGGCGGCCAACGTGGTGTGGGGCAGCCAGGTGCTCATGGGGACCAATGTAGTGTGGGGCGACAACGTGGTGTGGGGCGATTCCACCGTGTCCGGCTTCAACGTGGTGTGGGGCGACAACGTGGTGTGGGGCGATTCGACTCCTTCGGGAGAGACCTCGACGGTCGCCATCTACGGCGAGAAGTAAACGGTCACACATTCATAACCCGCCGCTCCCGGTCCGGAGGGTACCCTCCTGGCCGGGAGCGGTTGTCTGTTGCGAAGCCCTTACACTGGAGGGATGCTCGTGCTTGCTTCCCAGTCCCCACGGCGCAGCGAGATTCTGCGACAGGCGGGCATCCCGTTCATCGTGCGAACCTCACCGGTGGATGAGACGCCTCTCGCCGGCGAAAGGCCGGAAGACTACGTCCTCCGGCTGGCGGAGATGAAAGCACGAGCAGTGACAGCGGCGGCAGGCGAGATGGTGCTGGGGGCCGACACCACGGTGGTGATCGATGGCGAGATGCTGGGCAAGCCCGCCGATCAGGACGACGCCCGCCGCATGCTCTCGCTGCTCTCGGGCCGCGGCCACGAGGTCATCACCGGCATCTGTCTCCTGCGCGGCCCCGAGAGCGTCAGCCATTGGGCCGTGACCCAGGTGTGGTTCGCGCGCATGACCGGCAGCGAGATCGATGCCTACGTGGCCAGCGGTGAGCCCATGGACAAGGCCGGCGCCTACGCCATCCAAGGCCTGGCCTCGAAGTTCATCGAGAGAATCGACGGCTGCTACTTCAACGTGGTGGGGCTGCCGGTGGCGATGGTTTACCGCTGCCTCGCCGAGGGCTGGATGCGGCCGGCCCGGCCCTGACGCGTTTTTTCCTGCACTCCGCACCCGCGTGCTGCGTCACCGAATCAGAGCCCATGTCCAAATGCCTGCTCCTGGCGCTGGCCGCAAGCGCGCTGCACGCTGCCGTGATCCGCGGCGTGGTGGTCGAAAACCAGACCGGCAAGCCGCTGGCGCGGACGCTGGTGGTGATGCAACCGGTGGCCGGCACGCCCGGCCCGGCGCTCTCCACCCGCACCAATCTTTACGGGGCTTTCGAGTTCCCTCCGGTGCCCGCCGGCGGCTACCTGGTCAGCACCTCGCGCGGCGGCTTCGCCCCGTCCCAATACGGGCAGAAGAACTTCAAATCGGCGGGCGTCCCGATTCTGCTCGAGGACGCGGCGGCTGCCTTCCTGGACATCCGCCTGAAGCGCTTCGGCGCCATCGGCGGCACGATCGAGGACGAGAACCTGGTGGGGCTGCCGGAGCACGAGGTGGTTGCCTACCACAACACCCGCCCGCCGAAACTGGCCGCGCGCGCCAAAGCCGACGACCGTGGCGTCTTCCGCATCTCCGGTCTGGAACCCGGCATCTACGTCGTCCGCACGGTCGCCCGGCAGTACGAGGAAGGCGGCTACCTGCCCACGTTTTTCAAGGAAATCGCGGTGGTCGAACAGGCGCAAACCGTGGAGGTCCGGCTGGACGAGCAGACCGACAATGTCAACGTCAAGCCGTTTCCCGGCCGCCTGCTCAATATCGCCGGCAGAGTGTCGAAGCCCGCCACCGTCACGCTGGTGTCGGACATGGGCCGCGAGATCGTCGTGACCTCCGATACCTTCAAGTTCAATCCCGTGGCGCCCGGGCAATACGAGCTTTTCGCCGTGACCCAGGACCAATGGGCGGCCTACCAGCCACTCGCCATGGAACTCGACCAGACCGACATCCGCATCACGCTGCGCCCGTACGAACCGACGGGGTTAACGTTCCGAAGCACAGCCGGACAGCTCGTGGATTCGACCACCGTCCAGGTGCTGGCGCGGCGCAAGGATCTCGCGGGCGACGACGATCCCAAGACCCTGCGGCCGGCGGGCGGCGGCGCGGTGCTCACGCCCGGCCGTTGGGACGTGGCGCTGGTTCCCTCGCCGTCCTGGTACGTGAGCGGCTTCTTCAGCACGGGGTCGCGCGGCATCACTCCGCCGGCCCGCCCGGACGGCTGGAACGAGTTCGTGGTCGGCGGCCGCCAGGACTCGGTCTCCTTCACCCTTTCCCCCAGCCCCGGCGCCATCCACGGCACGGTGTCCACATCCGGCCACGATCCGGTCGCCGGCGTGAAGGTCTTCCTGGAAGCCACTGATCTGGACCCGCGCAAGCGAGTGCTGGACATCCGCACCGCGCGCACCGACATGCGTGGCCAGTACCAGTTCGTAGGATTGGCGCCCGGATCCTACCGGCTGCTCGCCACGTTCGAATACCAAACGGCCGATTCGAGCGTGATGGAGACCGCCGGCGCCCGCGGAGTAAAGGCCGAAGAGGCCCGCGATCTCCAGCAGGATCTCGACCTGTACGTGATCCGGTAAGGGGGCGCGTTAGTGCTGGACGTGCGCTTCCAGGAACCACAACTGCTTATCCGCAGTTCGGGAAATCTCGGTGAACACATCGGCGGTGGCCTTGTCGTGGTGCTCGTCCGCGGCGTCGATCGCCTTTCGGATATTGGCGGTGAATACGGCGTAGCGGTCGATCAGGGCTTTCAGGTGTCCTGCCCCATCCGTGGCTTCCAGGGGATACTCGGGCAGGGCCGAGTTGGCGGTGGCCATTCGCACGGTCCCCATGGCCAATCCACCCAATGCGGTCGCCCGCTCGGCTATGAGATCGATGAAGGGGAACACTTCCCCTGCCAGTTGATCAAACAATTCATGCAGCTGGTAGAAGTCGGAACCCTTCACGTTCCAGTGCGCCTGTTTGACTTGCGAATAAAGATCTGCCGTGTCGGCGAGCCGTCCGTTGAGCAATTTGACCATCGCGTGACGATCGTTTTCAGGCAGGTCAATTCGAGTGGGAAACGTCGATGTTGCGGTCTTGGTTGCTGGCATATTGATATTCTATTCTCTGAACCTTCGCTGGGGCTGGGGCACGGCACGGACCACGGTGCTGTGGATGACATTTCGCCGCCGGGCGTCCTATTTGTTCGTATCGGGAAGGAAGCGCGCGGCCACCATTGCGCCGGGGTCGGTCTGAAAGGCGAGGATTTCCTTGCCGCCGTTGACCAGAAACCCGCGCATGGCCATGGGCGAAGGTCCGGCGGCCCGCCCGTCCTGGGGCGTGAGGGTCAATTCGAACTGTACCGAGCAATCGCTACTCACTTGAAAGGTGCCGTTCTCGGCTATATCCACCGTCCCCGCGGCGGAAACCGTGTGGGGAACATCGCCGGGCTGCATCGGTGTGGTGCTGCCGGAGACCGTGAAGGAATATTTCTTCAGGAGATCCGCCGCCGAGCACGTGTCGGGTGTTTTCCGCATGATGCCGCGCTGGGCGCCGCCCGGGTCGGTCTGTTTGAATTGCACGGTGGTCCCATCGGCCGAAAGCGTTCCGCTGAAATTCTGGAAGGCGCCGGAATCGTCCTGCAGCTTCCAGGCCACCGAACAGTCCGATTTCGCCTCGTAGGTCCCTGTCACCGGGTTCCCCAGAAGCAGTCCGCGGAATGTGGCGGATGCAGTCCCGCTCAGGTTGCCGTGCCCGTCGAAGGTGATCCGGCCCAGGCTGGCAGTAGGTTTGGGCGTCCCGGAGATGTCGGTCGAGCCGGTTAGCTGAAACGCATACGGCCCAAACAGATCCGCGGGATTACAGATGCCAGCGGTCTGGGCGGCCACGCCCGGAGGCAAGACCAGAAGCAACATCCAATTGGCCCGCATGATGTATTTCGTAAGCAAGCCGGGAGCCAAACTCGGCGCTGGTTCTTCGACCAGTGGGATGAAAGCGGTTCCGGCACGGCCCGGTGCCCGCCAATATGACAAGTTTGTAATTAAAACATGGCGGGTCGCCGCGGGTCCATCAATTGCGCGGCGGGTAGGTCTTCGAGAAGCCGTTGCGGCTGTTGGTGACCGTGAACCCGCCGTCGGGGCGGGCCGATAGCTTGATCCATTTGCCCTGGCAGGCGGTGTCCGGATTGGCGATGTAGTCGTCGGGCGGGTTGGTCTCCTTGGTGCCGAGCAGCGAGTAGTGAACCTGCCAGATGTCTTCCAGGCCGGGCGCGCCGCGCAGGGTCTGCCAGGTCTGGGGCGCGCCGCCTTTGCGGGGGCCGTTGCCCATGATCGCCACCCTGGCGTGCAGGGCTTGCGCCAACGCCGGCGATACGCCCTTGTCCTGGCCGTGGATGCTCACCTGGTACACGTCTACCGTGCCGATGCGGTTGACGGGACACATCAGCTTGCGGTCGTAGAACCATTCGAGATCCGCCAGGTCGAGCATGCGGAACTTGCCCAGCGTGAAGAGCAGGCCGACGGACATGTTGTCCTCGAGATCCTGCGTCAGCTCGGGCTTCTCGGGAGTCGAGTCGCATAGCGGGTTGGCCGCGCCGGCGCCGGGCAACGGGCTCGTGATCATTTTCGTGGCGGCGGTGAGCACCTGCACGTCCACACCTTTGATCGGGATCCGGTCGCCCGGCTTCACGGCGGTGTGGTCGATCTTGTCGCGGGCCTCGGCGTAGGCCTGGTAGCGCGCTTCGGCGCCTTTGCCGCTCGACTGGAGAGGACCGTGGTCGATGATATGCTTGACGGGGAACGTGGAGACCAGCAGCGGCACATCGCCCAGGTGATCGATGTCGTAGTGGGAGATCACCAGGTAATCGATCTGCTTGAGGCCCGCTGCCTTGGCCGCCTCGACGATGCGGTTGACGTCCCGGCCGTTGAAGCCGGGCCAGCCCGCGTCGAACAACATCGACTCGCCGGACGGCGCCACGGTCAGGACGGACTTCCCTCCTTCGACGTCGATCACGTAGACGTCCAGCGCCTGGGCCGGCAGGGCCACTGGCACGACGAGCATCGCCCAGAACAACAGGGCTGAGATCTTCATGGGAGAACCTCCACGGACCGGCGGATGCGGTCGCCGGCTAAGCCTTCGACGCCATCGACGGACACGCGCACGGGGCCGGAGCCGATGGCGCCCGAGGGAAACAGTACCACGGCGCGGTCGTCGGGAGTGAAGCCGATGCGGAACGGGATGGCTGCGCCGGAGTCATCCTCGAGCCGCAGCGAACGTGAGTTGGCAGTGATGGGATTGATCGCGCCGGTGAATTCGATCCACACCGCGCCGCGCTCGATCTTCACGGCGGAGACCGAAGGCGTGACGGACGGCGGGTTGTCGACGTGGAATCGGAAAGTTTGCGTGCTGAGGCGCAGCTCGTACGGGGTATGCGGATCGGGCGTCATGGCATAGGCGGGAACGAAGCGGATGGTCCTGTCGTTCCAGAGCGTGACGACGCCGCGGACGGGCGCGCCGCCGTGGAACAGGCCGATGCGCTGCGCGAGATTGAATGGATCGACAGGCTGGTTGAACTCCACATCGAGGACGCCGTTCGGAGGAAGGGCGCGCACGGCGGTCGTGCGGACGACCGCGAAGGACTGCGACGACGACGACGGCGCGATGGTGAACATGGCCGAATAAGGGGATGCCGGATTGCCGTTGGTATCGGCCACTGTGCTGGTGACAAATACCTGGACCGTCGCGGCGGCCGCGAACGGAGCCGCCGGGGTGAACAGGACACTGTTGGCCGCAGCCATGGAGAGCGTACCTGCGGTCAGGACGCCGTTCTGCGAAACGAAGATTCCGTTGGCCACCGATGTGGGGTCCATCGGCCGATCGAAGACGATGGAGATGTTGGTGCTCGCGGCAACGTTGGTGGATTGCGCCGGCGGCTGGAGGCTGGTGACCGAAGCAGGATTCCCGGCCGAATAGGAAGCGGTGGTGAACTGGCTGGTGAAGTCGGCGAGGGGATTACCGGAGAGGTCGGTCACCCCGTGGGTCACCACGACGGTCACGCTGGCGTTGGTGGGCAAGGTGGGGCTCATGGTGACCGTCATGGAATCGTCGGAGCGCACGAGCGAGAACTGGAGGGCGGTGGCGCCGTTGAAGAGTCCGAAATTGGAAGTGGTGATGGTCGCCGGGTTCAGGGGCTCGGAGAACGTGATCACCACCGGGGTGGATGTGGGGATGCCGGTGGCTCCGTTGGGCGGAGTGACGGCGGTGACGGTGGGCGGTGTGGTGTCGGTGCCGGGGGCGGTGACGAATTGGGAAGAGAAGGAGCCGCTGGAGTTGCCCGCCACGTCCGTCACCGCCGAAACGCTGACGGTGATGGTGGCGTTTCCGGGCAGGGACGAGGCGGGAGTGAACACAGCCTGGCTGCCGTTCACCGAGTAGCCGCCGGCCAGCCGCACTCCGTCCGCGGTGATCGGGAAGGTGGCGGAGGTGACGCTCGCGGGGCCCACTAGGTTGCTGAAGGTGACGACGATCTGGGTGTTCACCGGGACTGCCGTAGCGCCATTGGCGGGCAATACGCTGATGACCTGAGGCGCGACGGTGTCGGCGGCGGACGAGGCGGAGGTGACGAACGTGCTGGCAAACGCGGAAATCAGGTTGGCGGTGCGGTCGGTGACGCCCGAAACCTGCACGGTGTATGACGACGACGTCGCCAGGCGCGCGGCGGGGATGAAGAAAATGGTGGCGCCGTCGGCCGACAGGGTCACCGCGCCCGCCACCGGCGAGGCGCCTTGCAGCAACTGGACGGTGCTGGCTCCGACGGTGGTGGGATCGGCCGGCTCGCTCAGCAGCAATCGGATGACGGTATTCACCGGAACGCCGGTGGCCCCGCCGGGTGGCGTCACGCCGGTGACGGTTGGTCCGGTTGCGTCCGGCCCGGATCCGGTCGTGAAGGTACCGCCGGACGGGGGGAACACGGCATTACCGGCCAGATCGGCCACCGCCGGAATGGATACGGAGTACTGCGTATTGGGAAGGAGAGCGGCCATGGGGATGAGGGTGGCGCTGGCGCCATCCGTGCTGAGGGCGACGATCGCCGGAACGCGGCTCGAACCGAGGCCCAGCTTATTCAGACCGAAATCCGCCAGCAGGGGCAGCGGGTTCATGCGCTCGGAGAAGGTCAACCGGATGACCGCGTTGGTGCCGACTCCGGTGGTGCCGGGCGGCGGGTTCATCACGAAAGTGGGGGTCATCAGGTCCGCCGACGTTCCGGTGCTGAAGGTGCTCGAGATTGTGCCCGTCATCGGGTTGCCGGCGATGTCGCGGACTCCGGTCACGGAGACCGTGTAGGTGGCATTGGGGTCGAGCAGAGCGGATGGCGAGAGCGTGGCGATGCGGCCGTTGCTGGCGAGCGACGTGGCCGCGGAAATCGCGGGCCCGCCGTCGCTGACGGTGATGCCGCCCAGGCTGGTCACTTGAACGGGCTCGGTGAACAGCACCTGGATCTGCGCGTTGAGGGGCACGTTGGCGAGCGAGGCGGCGGGACTGACGGCGACCACATGGGGCGGCGTGGTATCGGGCAGGAAGGCGGTGGTGAAGGAGAGGAACGCGGAAGTCAGGGAGTTGCCTTCCAGGTCCTGCACGCCCCCGCAGGTTATGTTGAGATTGGTTCCCACGGGCCAGGCGGCGGAGGGAGTGAAGGTGGCTTGCGTCAGGTCCGGGGAGAAGGAAAACGTTCCGGCCGTGGTGATGTGGCAGGAGGACGCGCTGATCGACCCCGGCTCGATGGGCTCGCTGAAGGTGAACGTGATGGTCGAGTTCACGGGAACGCCGGTCGCGCCCGGGGCGATGCTGGTGGCCACCAGCGATGGCGGCGTGACGTCCACCGAAGAGTCCGTGGTGAACTGGCTGGAGACGGTGAGCGAGGCGCCGGTCCAGGCTTCGACGGCGGTGAGGTTGACGTGAATCGCGGTGGCATCGGGGAGCAGCGCCTGCGGGGTGACAAACAGCGTGCGGGAGTCCAGCGAATAGGAGAAGCTGGCGGCGAGCGGCAGTCCGCCGGCGGTGAGCTGCACGGAAGCAGAGGTGACCGTGACAGGGTTCACGGGCTTGTTGAAATCCAGTCGGACCAGGGCGTTGCTGCCAATGCTGGTGGAGTTCGCGGGCGGCCCGAAGGTCGCAATGGCGAACGCGCCAGTGTCGGCGGAGCCGGTGGTGGTGAACAGGAACGGTCCGCCCCCGTTGAAGGTCTGCCCCCGCACGCCCTTGACGGCGGTGGATATATATAGCCCGTAGGACGTGCCGGCGGCGAGCGCGGCGCCAGGGACCAGGTGGATCACGTTGGCAGAGCGCAGCGTGACGGTGGCCGGCACCGGGGTGGACGATGCGGAGGCGCGCACGTAGACGGTGCTTGCCTGCACGGTTGTCGGATCGAGCGCCTGGTCGAATTGCACATCGAAGACGCCGTTGGGTGGAAGGATCGTGGAGATGCCAAGGCTGGTACCCGTGATGTTCAGCGTGGAAGACGGGGCCGGCTGAACGGTGAACTGCCCGTTGTAGACCGGGGAATTGAGGAAGACCTGCACCAGCGCGCCCGCGGCGAAGGGCGCGGTGGGGACGAACTGCACGGCCTGTCCATTTCCCACGACGGTGGTGGTGCCGGCGGCCAGCAGGCCATTCTGCGAGACGTGCAGGCCCGCCATCAGCGAAGCGGGGTCGAGCCGCTTGTTGAGCACCAGCGTGATGGCGGTGGCGGCGGGGACGCCGGTAGCTCCGGTGGCGGGCCGCTGGCTGACCACCGAGGGGCTGGAGGTATCGACCACCGCGGTGCTGAACTGGCTGCGAAAATCGGCCAGGTGATTGCCGGCGAGATCGCTAATGGCGCTGGTGGCAACCACGTTGATGGTGGCGGGCGCGGGCAGCGAGAAGCCATTGAGCGTCACGGTCCGGCTGTCGGCGGAAATCTGGATTCCCGCGGTGGTGAGCCGCTGGGTGCCATTCAAAAGAGCGATGGTTCCGGCAGTGACGGTCGCGGGGTTCAAAGGCTTGGAGAAGGTCACGACCGCCACGGTGTTGGGCAGGAGGCCCGTTGCGCCATTGGGCGGAGTCACGGAGGTCACCACGGGCGGCGTCAGATCGGTGGTGGCCTGAGTGGTGAACGTGGTGGTGGATGTGGCGGAGGCATTCCCCTCGAAATCCTGCACGCCGTTCACTAGGACGTTAATCACCGTAGAGCCGGGAAACGGCAGATCGGGCGTGAACGTCACGACGCTGCCGGAGAGGGCGAAGGCGCCGGTGGCGACGGTTCCGGCGGCGGACGAGTAGCGCACCGCGATACCGGACGGGACCGATACGCCACTCACCGGCTTGCTGAAGGTAATGGTGATGGCCGTGTTGACCGGGACGTTCGCGGCGTTGTTGGCGGGCGAGACCGAAACTACCGTGGGCTTCGTGCTGTCGGGCGTGGCGCTCGACGCGGTGGTAAACGCGGCGGACACGACCGGCGCCGGGTTGCCGGAGACGTCCGCCATGCCGCTGAGGTGGACCGTGTATTGAGTGAGGGGGATCAGGGCCGCGGCCGGCGAGAAGGTGAGGGTGGCGTTGTCGGCGCCGATGCCGATGGCGCCCGCCACCGGCGTGCCGGCTTGCGAGAGAGTGACCGACGCCGCATTGACCGTGGTGAGATCGAGCGCCTGGCTGAACTGCGCGACCACATGCGCATTCACGGCAACCCCCGTGCTTGTGTCGGGCGGCGCCAGGTAGCGAACGGTGGGAGCGGTGGTGTCCGCGCCGGAGCCGGTGGTGAACCCAGTCGAATAGACGAGGGTGTTGCCGGCGCCGTCCAGCAGGGCGTTGATGGCGAACGAATACAGCGTGTTCACGAGCAGCGGTTGCGCGGGAGTGAAGGTGAGGGTGGTGCCGTCGGTGGATAGTTTGCTTGCGCCGGCGATCGAGGTGCTGCTGTAGGCGGCGGCGTAGAGCGCGATGGAGCCCAGCGCGAGCGGATTGGCGCGCCGGTTGAATACCACCTTGACTACCGCATTCGTGCCGACGCCAACGGCTTTGTTGGGCGGGTTCGCCGCCACAACCGCGAACCCGCTGAGATCGGGCCCGGAGCCGGTAGTGAAGGACACGGTTCCGGGATTCTGGACCGGGCTTCCACCGGCGCCGGTCAACGCGGATGTTACCGCGATGGCGTACACGGTGCCGGCATTCAACAGGGCGGATGGGCTCACGGTGACGGTCTGCCCGTCGCCGGCAAGGCTGATGGCTGCGGGCACGGCCTGGCCCCCGGTCACCAATTGGATACCTGCGCCGATGGTGGGCGCGCTCAGGGCGCGGTCGAAACGCAGCATGGGCTTGGAATTGGTGGAGATGCCCACGTCCCCGGCCGCGGGGAACGATGCGGTCATGGTGGGCCCCGCGGTGTCCGCCGAAAAGCCGGTGGTGAAGGACACGTTGACGCCGGAAATGCCGTTGCCGAAGATGTCGGCGGCGAGCGGGGTGCTAGAGTACGCTCGCCCCACGGCCAGGAAGTTCACGGGCGTGAGCGTTACGGTGGTGTCGTCCGTGCTGACCTGGAAAACGGCGGGCACCTTTTGAAGAGTCACGAAGTCCTGGATGGCCCAGTTGGCCAGGGAAGTGGGGTCGATGGGCTTGTTGAACTGGATCTGCACCGCGGCATTGATGGGGACCGCGGTCCCCGAGGGACTGGTAAACAGGGCTTGCGCCGCCACGGTATCGGGCACCGACCCGGCAGTGAAGCCGCTCGAGAAGGCCGCCACCGCGGAGCCGCCGGCGGACACGCCGTTGACGGTGACGGTGTAGGACGCTCCCGCGCTGAACCGCTGCTTGGGACGTAACACGGCCGAGACGCCGTCAGCCGCGAGCGAAACCGTAAACGCGACTGGAGTGCTTCCCTGTTGCAGGTCCACCCCGCCCAGCGTCGTGGAATCCACGGGCACGGAAAAGCGCAGGATGATCCCGGAATTCAACGGGACGGCGGTGGCGCCGTTGGCGGGATAGACGCTGGTGACCGCCGGTGCCGACGCCACCTGCCAGAATCCCATGGCCTGCCAGCCGGAGTTGACGCCGGTCACGGTCTGCACGCCGGTGTAAGCGAACTTGCTTCCAATAAAGGGGACAGTAAAGGCGAGTTTCACCAGCAGGGTCAAGTCGGCGCCGGCGCCGCTCGCGACGGAGCCGAGGCCGGACACCGTGCACTGCGAGTTGGACGCCGTGCCGGAGCCGTTGGCTGCGTTGGAGCCCGGAACGACCGCGGGAAGGAGCGTGCCGCCGTCGTCCGCCACGAGGTACAGCAGGTTGTTGGCGCGGTCGTAGCCGAGATAGCAGGCATGCTTGCCATCGAGCGCGCTCGAGATGAGCAGTTGCGTGGTTCGAAGGTTGGTATAGCTCGTGGCATCTCGGTACACCGTGGTGAAGATCTGGTAAGGGCCGCTTCCCGCGGACGGGCTCACGCTGGCGGAAAGCGGGTAGGTCGCAGTGGAGGGAGGGATGAAGACCACCGCGCGGTCCTGCCATCCGGAGTTGTTCTCGGCGGTGTCGCGGCCCGCCGCGTAAACCACGCGCCCGCCCGAGAAGGCCGGCGGGTTGAAGGTGAGATTCAGGGTCAGGGTGAGAGTCTTGCCGCTGGCCACGGCGGAAGAGCCGGCGCCCGAGACCGTGCACTGGCTGTTGGAGAGGCTGCCGCTGCCGTTCAGCACCATGCCGCTCAGTGAGGTGTCGGGATCGTTGACCAGGTAGAGCACGTTCAAGGGTTGGCTGTAGGCGAGGTAGCAGGCCTGCCTGCCGTCCAGGAAATTGTTGATGAGGACGTCGACGACGCCGAGATCCTGGTAGCCGGCGGAGTCGGAAAAGGTGAAGGTGAGTTGGGCGGCGGCGCCGGTGACGGACTGCGGGCTGGCATTCCCCACGGTGGGGGTGCTGGCGCGGGCGGCGGAAGGACAAAGCACCAAAACGGTGCAGGTGAGGGCCAGCGTCAACCAAAAACTCGAAGTGCGCGAGGACGCCGTCCAGCGGTGGGCGGGCATTTGTCGAAGCTATTCTAACTCGATTTCAAACTCGATTGTCTGAAAATGAGGAAAATGAGGGTGGAACTGGGTGGGGCACGCTTTAGCCTGCCCCCGTGGCAAGGGGGATGCTTAGGAGTTATGATAAACTGCAAGGAAGGGGAGTTTTCGACCCACCCGAGGCGTGTACCTATGCCGGCCCGAAACCTCACGAATTCCGATCCCGGTCGTCACACACAGTAAAGCCATGAAAATCAGAAACACCACCTTTGCCGCATTGCTCGTCGCCGTCTCGGTGCTCCTGGCGCCGATCTACGGTCCCCAAATTCATGCCCGCGCCGCCGCGGCAACCGCCGACGACCTGGAAAAGGACATGCAATCGGTGGCGGCCGCGTACGCGCTGATCGAGAAGAATTTTGCCGACCCGGTCTCGTCGGAGCGCGCCTTCTACACCGGCGCCATCCCCGGCATGCTGCACACCCTCGACCCGCATTCGAACTTCGTCGATCCGGCCGAGTACAAAGAGATGCAGCGGCGGCAGAAAGCGCAGTATTTCGGCGTCGGCATGCAGATCACCATGGACGGGCCGAAGGTGGTGGTGATGGAGCCCTTTCCGGGCTCGCCCGCGGCCAATGCCGATCTGCGGCGCGGCGACGTGATTTCGGCGGTGGACGGCAAGGACACCACCGGGATGGATTCGGCGGCGGTGGCCGACAGGCTGCGCGGGGAGAAAGGCACGCAGGTCAGCGTGAGCGTCAAACGGGAAGGCGCCAGCGAACCGTATACCGTGTCGGTGACCCGCGGCGGAATCGAAACCAGCTATGTCGACGCGTTCTTTGTGAAGCCTGGCATCGCTTATGTGAACGTATCGACCTTCGAGGGGCAAAACATCAGCAAGAACGTCGAGGACCTGCTGCTCAAGATGGGCGAACAGAACGTCACCGGGATGATTCTGGATCTGCGGAACAACCTGGGCGGCCTGGTGAACGAAGCGGTGGCGCTGGCCGGGCGGTTCCTGCGCAACGGGCAGACCGTGGTTTCGCATCACGGGCGGGCTGAGAGCGAGCAGGTTTTCCGCGCCCACGCCAGACCACTGGCACAAAACTACCCGATCGTGTGCCTGGTGAACGGCGCGTCGGCTTCGGCGTCGGAGATCGTATCGGGCGCGCTGCAGGATCACGACCGCGCCTGGATCATGGGCGAAACCACCTTCGGGAAGGGGCTCGTGCAGGCGCAGTTCCCGCTGGCGGAAGGGGCGGCGCTGCTGCTGACCATCGCGCACTACTACACGCCGAGCGGGCGCCTGATCCAGCGCGACTACACCAACCAGTCGTTCGTCCAGTATTACTACGGCCGCAACAAGGAGGCCGCCCAGAACCTGCAGGACGTGAAGGCGACCGACAGCGGGCGCAAGGTGTACGGCGGCGGCGGGATCACCCCGGACGAGAAGTACCCGTCGTCGCGCACCAACCTGTTCCAGCGGCGGCTGGTTCCGATCCCGGGCGCTCCGGACGCGTTCTACCGGTTTGCGGCAACCTATTTTAAGGCGGATAAGCCGGTGCTGTCGGACGGGTGGCTGCCGGACGAGGCGACCATGGAGCGGTTCAAGTCGTACCTGAAGGACCAGCAGGTGACTTTCACGGACGCCGATTTTGCGGCCAACCGCAATTGGGTGCGCGACCACATCCGCTGGGAGTTCTACTTCCGCGCCTTCGGCAAGAACGCCGCCGAGCGCGCCAAGTGGGCCACCGATCCGGAAGTGCTGAAGTCCATCGAGAGCCTGCCCAAAGCGCAGACCCTGTTGTCGGCGGCGCAGAAGATGTACGCCATGCGGCAGTAGCACGGCGCCGGCCGCTCCCTTACGGTCGAGCTTCTGCGAAGCGGCTCGGAACGCCCAGCGGATACCTCCTCACGCGCGGCGGCGCATCTCGGCGCGGGCTTCCTCATCGGCGGTCCGGGCGCGCTCGGCCTCGCGCTTGTCATGCAGCTTTTTGCCTTTGGCCAGGGCCACCTCGCACTTGATGCGGCCGTTCTTCAGGTACATTTTGGTCGGAATCAGCGCCAGGCCTTTTTCGCGGGTCTGGCCCAGGAGCTTGTCGATTTCCCGCCGGTGGAGCAGGAGCTTGCGATTCCGCACCGGGGGGTGGTTCTCCCGATTCCCGTGGGAGTACTGGCTGATGTGGGCGTTGATCAGCCACGCCTCGTTGCCCTGAACGGCGGCGTAGGCGTCCTTTAGTTGGACCTTGCCGTCCTTGGCCGCTTTGACTTCCGTGCCGGTCAGCACCATGCCGGCTTCGAAACGCTCCATCAGGAAGTAGTTGTGGCTGGCCTTGCGGTTATCGCTCAGGATTTTGAATGGAGCGTCTTTCACCTGGCGAATTCCTCTCCACGCGCGGAAGCCCTGTCTCGTCAATGAGTTTAGATGCCGCGAGACCACTCGAGCGCACTTCATCTTAGCACAGGGCTTCGGGCCTCTTCCGGGGCCGGGAAGTAACATGCCTCTTTTCAATCGCATAACTGCAATCCTTCTGGCCTTTCTGCTGATCGGCCCCATGTCGCCGGTCGAAGCCCGCACCAAGAAGGGCGACAAGTTCCTGGTTCAAGGGCGGGCCAACGAAGACAAAAAGGAATGGGACCTGGCCCTGGAGAACTATGAAAAAGCGCTCTCCGAGGACCCCAGCGAGATGGTCTACCAGATGGCCACCATGAAGGCCAGATTCCAGGCCGGGCAGGTGCACGTGGACCTGGGGCTGAAGGTTCGCGCCAAGGGGCAACTGGGCGACGCCCTGGTCGAATTCCAGAAGGCCTACGCCGTCAACCCCTCATCCGCAGTGGCCGAACAGGAGATTCTGCGCACCCGGGACATGATCGAGCGGGAGCGCAAACGGGTGGAGCAGACCGGCAAGGAAGCGACCCCGGAACAGAAGGCCCTCACACCGTCGGACCAGGAGAAAAAGCAGACCCTGGACCGGATTCGCCGGATCCTGCCGGTCCCCGAGCTGAAGCCGCTCAACCCGGCTCCCATTAACCTGAAAATCAACGGGCAGCAGATCAAGGTGCTGTTCGAAACCGTCGGCAAAGTGGCGGGGATCAACGTCCTGTGGGACCCCGAATACCAAACGCCTCCGGCCCCCCGCGATCGTTTGAACGTGGATTTCGAAAACTCCACGGTGGAACAGGCGCTGGATTATCTCTCGGTGATTACCAAGTCGTACTGGAAGGCGCTTTCCGCCAACACGATTTTCATCACCAACGATAACCCGAACAAGCGCCGGGACTACGCCGAGATGGTCGCCAAGACCTTCTACCTTTCCAACATCAACACGCCGCAGGAACTGCAGGAGGTCATGAACGTCATCCGCTCGGTCTCGGAACTGCAGCGGGTGGTGGTGTACAACTCGCAGAACGCGATCATCGTCCGCGGCGAGGCCGACCAGGTGGCGCTGGCGGAGAAGATGATCAAGGATATCGACAAGCCGAAGTCCGAAGTGGTGGTGGACATCATCGTGATGGAAGCCAGCTCGGTGTTCAGCCGGCAGCTCACGTCGGCGCTGGCTTCCACCGGCTTGAACATGCCGATCAATTTCAATCCGCGCGCCAGCATTCAGGCCCAGAGCACCTCCAGCTCGACGACCACCACCAGCGGCACCACCACTACCGGCACTACCACCGGCACCACGACCACGCCTACCAGCAGCACCTCCGGCCTGGCCATACCGCTGAACCAGATCGGGCACATCGCCTCGTCGGATTTCTCGCTCACGCTGCCTAACGCCCTGTTGCAGGCGGTGCTGAGCGATACCAAGACGAAGGTGCTGCAATCGCCGCAGGTGCGCTCCGTGGACAACGTCAAGGCCACGCTGAAAATCGGCGAGCGCGAGCCGACGGCCTCCGGCAGCTTCCAGCCGGGCATCGGCGGAGTGGGGATCAACCCCCTGGTCAATACGCAGTTTCAATACATCGACGTAGGCGTCAACGTGGAGATCACGCCGCGCGTGCACGACAACGGGGACGTCTCCATGCACGTGAACCTGGACATTTCGAGTGTGACCGGGACGGTGAACCTGGGCGGGATCGACCAGCCGATTATCGGGCAGCGGAAAGTGGAGCACGACATTCGCATGCACGAGGGCGAGGTGAACCTGCTCGGCGGCCTGATCCAGCAGCAGGACTCCAAGGAGATCACGGGCATTCCCGGGCTCAACAGCATTCCGTTGCTGCGGCGGCTGTTTTCCGGCGAGAGCGTCAGCCGCAATCGCGACGAATTGATGATCGCGCTGATCCCGCACATCGTGCGGCGGCCCGACCTGACGCCGGACAACCTGCGCGGCATCGCGGTGGGAAACGCCACCAGCATCAAGTTGAGCTACGCGGCTGCGGAGCCGGAAGCGGGAACCCCGCCGCCGCCGGCCGCGGGCCCGGCAGGCGCCCCGGTTCCACCGGCCGCGGCGGCGGCCGCCCCGCCGGCGGCCGCACCTGGCGCGCAAGCACCCGCCACGCCGCCAATGCCTCCCGCCACGGCTCCGCCGGACGCGGCGCCACCGGCCACCGCGCCACCGGCTACCGCGCCGCCCGGCGATGCGGCGCCGCCTGCCGGGAGCGCGCGGGTCCATTTCTCGCCCGCGCAAGTGGAAACCAGCTGGTCGAACAACATCACGGTGGCGCTCGCGTTGGATGGCGGCACCGACGTCGCGGCCGCCCCCATGCAGATCCAGTTCGATCCCAAAATGCTGCGCCTGAACGACGTGGCGCGCGGCGACTTCCTTTCCAGCGACAACCAGCCGGCGGTGTTCACCAAGAACATCATGAACGACACCGGCACGGTTGCCATTCAGTTGAACCGGATGCCCGGTACTCCCGGCGTCAACGGCTCGGGCGTGCTGGTCACGATGACATTCCAGGCCGTGGGGCGCGGGACGACCGTGGTAAGCGTACCCAACCTCTCGGTACGGAACTCGCAGGGCCAGGTAATTGCAACGGCCAGCCCGCAGTTGGCCGTCAATGTGAAGTAGGAGGCGGAGGCAACGGGAATGATGCGCGGCAGGAGGCGGCGAAATCAGCGCGGGCTCACGCTGATCGAGCTGATCGTGGCGTTCACCATCATGTTGGTGCTGACCACCATGGCGGTGCCGCTGGCGCGCTCCAAGGTGCGGGCCGAGCGGGAGCGCGACTTGCGGTACGCGCTGCGCGAAATCAACATGGCCATCGACAAGTACAAGGACAACTGCGACGCGGGGTATTTCGGGCCTCCCAAGGCGGGGACCGATTGTTACCCCGAGACAATGGAGATCCTGGTGGACGGCCAGAAGCTGGCGGCGAGCGCCGACGGCAAGAAGCTCAAGTTCCTGCGCCGCATCCCGCGCGACCCCTTCACCAATAAGCCCGAGTGGGGCCTGCGCAGCGACCAGGACGATCCGAAGTCCACCAGTTGGGGCGGGCAAAATGTTTTCTCGGTCTACAGCAAAACAACGGACAAGGCGCCAGATGGGACGAATTACTCGGATTGGTAAAACGAGACAGGCGGGAAGGCCTGGGCCCCGGAGCGGGTTTACGCTGGTCGAGCTGATGGTGGTGATCACCATCATCGTGATCCTGGTCACGATGGCCATCCCCATTTACACGCGCACCATCACGCGCGCCAAGGAAGCCACGCTCCACAACAACCTGTTCACACTGCGCATGGTCATCGACAACTACACCTACGACAAGCAGAAGGCCCCCCAGTCGCTGGAGGACCTGGTGAGCGAAGGATATCTCAAGAGCGTGCCTTACGACCCCATCACCGGCAACAATCAGTGGCGCACCGTTCAGGAGGACGCCAGCCAGAGCGTGAGCCAGTCCGAACCCGGAATTTTCGATGTGAAAAGCCTGTCTGATAAGATTAGTATGGATGGGAGGCCTTATTCGGACTTTTAGGCGGATACCGAACCCTTGGCTGATGGCCGCGGTTCTGTGGTGCGTGTCGCCGGTACATGCACAGCTCGTTTCCGGTAGCTGCGCGGTGACCGCCGTGCCTTCCCAGGCGCGCGTGGAGGGCGTCACCGAGCGCATGGGCGACATTCTGCTCCAATGTTCCGGCTCGAGTCCCGGGGCGGTGCTGGCGGGCAACTTTTCGGTGTATCTCCCGGTGAACGTCACCAACCGGGTGGACTCCGGCAGCCGGACCACCGACGCGGTGCTGTCGGTGGATTACGGCGGCGGGTTCGTACCGAGCGGGATCGCCGGGGTGGTGACGAACCAGATCATCGCCTTCAACGGCATCAGCTTCACGGTGCCGCCTTCGGGGAATCTCTCGATCCGGATTTCCAACCTTCGCGGCAACGCATCGCAGGCGGGCACCGAGCCGATCCGGGCGCAGATCGTGTTCAGCTCGACGGCTTCCATTCAGGTGAACCAGTCGCTGCTGGTGGTGGCCAACCCGCAGACCAGCGTGTACGCCACCTTGTACTCCAGCGGCATTGCGTGCACCGGTTCGCCGGTCCCGGCGACGCTGTCTTTGTCGAACCTGTTTCAGGCGGGAACGGCCTTTGCCTCCACGCGCCTCACCGAGGGCTTCGCCGCTGCGTTCCAGCCGCGTTCCGGCACTGACGACAACGGCACGCGGTTCCTGGTGAAGTACTCCGGATTTCCCTCCAACGCGCACCTCTACGTGCCGGATCTCGTGGCCGGGTCGAGCGCGCTGGTTCCGACGGCGGGCGGCGACCTGGGCGCGCAGCAGAACGTGGGCCAATACGCGCCGGGCAGCTCGACTTTGCTGCTGGCGCGGGTTACCGGCGCGGATGCCAATGGCGCCGGCGGAAACCCGGCGCAACTGCCGGCCGGCTCCAATCCGGTTGCGTTGAACTCGGTGAGCGAGGTCCCTCTGAGCGGCGGCGCCGGGTATGCGGTTTACGAAGTGGCGGACGCCAATCCTGACTTGCAGGAGACCGTGCAGTTTCCCACGTTCATCGCCCTGTCCATCGTGACGGCCCCGGCGGTGGCCGCCGAGAGCGTATCTTTGGCGCCGGTCTCGACTACCCCGGCGGCTTCGGTCAGCGCGCCGGTTCCGCGCTTTGTGGCGGTGGATCCTCCCTCGGATTGCACCCTGCTGGGCGACTGCGGCGCCGCGTATTTCCCGAGGCTTAACGTGCCGGCCCCGCCCATCCAGCTTACGGCCGTTGCCGGCGGCGAGATGACCAGCCTGGCGGGCTACATCCCGATCCAGAATGCGGGCGGCGGCATCCTGAACTGGACCGCCACGGTGGTTTATGGGAGCGGCTCCGGCTGGCTCTCGCTCAGCAGCACCTCGGGCCAGAGCTACGGCAGCATCATGGTGGTGGCCAATGCCAAGAGCCTGGCGGCGGGCGCCTATCAGGCCAAGATCGTGATCGACGCCGGCCCGCTGGCGGGCAATGCGACGGTGCCGGTGACCCTGGTGGTGCAGGCGGCTCCAACGCCCACGCCCCCGCCCACGCCGGCGGTAACGGTGAGCAAAGTGGTGAACGCCGCCACGTTCCAGGCCACGCCGCTGGTGGCCGGCTCGCTCGGAACCTTGATGGGCTCGCACCTCTCGGGCAAGATCGTCGCCGTGACCCTCGACGGCCTCCCCGCTTCCCTGCTCTACACTTCCGATACCCAGATCAACTTCCAGGTTCCGGCGGGCCTGGGCGCCAAGACCTCCGCGACCCTGGTGGTGACGGCCGATGGATCGAGCAGCGCGCCGGTGGTGGTGGCGCTGGCTCCGGCGTGGCCGTCGATCTTCGCCAACGGCGTTCTGAACCAGGACAGCACGGTGAACTCGGCCGCCAACGGAGCGGCGGCGGGCACGATTCTCCAGATTTTCGCGACCGGCGTTCCCGCGAGCGCAACCGTTTCCGCTCAGATCGCAGACCGTACGGACCTGATCCCGCTCTACGCCGGCGATGCGCCGACTCTCCTCGGCGTGCAGCAGGTGAACGTCGCGGTTCCGGGCGACCTCGCTTCCTCCGCCACGCAGGTGATCCTCTGCGCCTCGACCGGCGGGCAATCGTACTGCTCGGCGGCGGTCCCGCTGACGGTGCGGTGACGGCTCACATCCGCGGCGTCCACCGGGCCGGGCTCGGAATACCGGGGCTGGCTGCCATTCTGCTTCTGGGCGGCTGCGGGTATATCGGGTCTCCCCTGCCCCCGCTGTCCAACGTCCCGAGCCGGGTGGCGGATCTGGACGTGGCCGAGCGCGGTTCCCGCATCCTGGTGACTTTCACGGTGCCCGAAATGACCACCGAAGGCCAGACCATCAAGGCGCCGCTAAAGCTGGATCTGCGAATCGGCCCGCCCGGCGACGATTGGGCGGGGCGCGCCAAGCCGGTAACCGCCGCCATCCGGAACAAGATCGCGCATGCCGAGATTCCCGCGGCCGAGTGGACCGGCCAGCAGGTGACCATCGGGGTGCGCGTGACCGGCGCCAACGGAAAAGACTCCGCCTGGTCGTACTATCAAAACCTGCCCATCGTGCCGCCGCCCGGGAAGCCGCTGTCTCTGAAATCGGAAGCCACCGCGCGCGGCGTGCATCTCACCTGGGAAGGGCCGGCCGGCAACTTCCGCATCTTCCGCCGGGCGGGCGACGAGAAGGACTTCACCATGGCGGGCGCCGCCGATCTGCTCGAATGGACCGACGCCAAGTCCGAATTCGGCGAGCACTATTGGTACCGCGTCCAGCGGATCGTGAAGCCGGACGAGCGCCACGAAGCGCAGAGCGATCCGTCCGACGAGACCGCCATTACGCCCCGCGACACCTTCCCACCAGCCGCTCCCACGGGCTTGAACGCAGCGGCCGCGCCCGCCTCGGTGGAATTGTCGTGGGACCGCAACACCGAAGAGGACCTGGCGGGCTATCGCATTTACCGCGCCGTGGCCGGCGGCGAATTCGAAAAGGTGGCGGAAGCCTCGCAGATCCCGGCCTGGTCGGACCCCAACGTGGAGCCCGGCAAGACCTACCGCTACGCCGTGACCGCGGTGGATCGCACGGGCAACGAGAGCGGCCGGTCGGCCGTGGCGGAGGCCACTCTGCAGTGACCGTGCGGTGGATGACAGTCCGCAAAAAGCAATCCTTCGCCTTTTGTCTGGCTCTCACGCTGGCCGTTCTGGCGGCCTATGCCAACCACTTCCATAACGGATTCCACTTCGACGATTTCCACACGGTGACGGAGAACCCGTTCATCCGGGACCTCGGCAACATCCCGCGCTTCTTCACCGACGCCACGCGATTCAGCACCATGCCCGATCACGCGACGTGGCGTCCGCTCGTATCCGCCTCACTCGCGCTCGATTACCGGATGGGGCACGGCCTGAAGCCGCTGTACTTTCACCTGTCCACTTTCGTCTGGTTCCTCGTGCAGCTCATCCTGATGTACTTCCTGTTCCTCGGGATCATGGACCAGGCGGATCGGCACCCGTCGAATCCCTGGACGGCGCTGCTGGCCACGGCCTGCTACGGTTTGCATCCGGCGGTGGCGGAGACGGTGAACTACGTGATCCAGCGCGCCGATCTCTACTGCACTCTGGGAGTGGTCGCGAGCCTGCTGTGCTTCGTCGCCTGGCCGGGACAGCGCAAGTACGGGTGGTATCTTCTGCCGGCGGTGGCAGCCTACCTTTCGAAGGCGCCGGCGCTGATCTATCCGTTCATCCTGCTGGCGTATTTCTGGTTGTTCGAGCGCGATGACGGGAGGCCCCGGAGCCCCGCCCCGCTATGGCCCGCGTTTGCAGTGACCCTGGCGATGGGGATTCTCACCCTGGCGATGACTCCGGGCACGTACCGGGGCGGAGCGGCATCCGCGTGGCTGTACCGCATCACGCAGCCGTGGATTGCCCTGCACTATCTCGAGACGTTCTTCCTGCCGGCCGGGTTGAGCGCGGACACGGACCAGGGTTATGTGTCTCCGCTCGGCGTCCGGGCGGTGGCGGGAGACGTGTCGGTCGTCGTCCTGGTTGCCGTGGCGTTCCTCTGCGCGCGGCGGCGCCAGACGCGGCCCATCGCCTTCGGCATTCTGTGGTTTCTGCTGGCGCTGCTGCCGACCTCGGTGATGCCTCTGGCCGAAGTCACCAACGACCATCGGATGTTCTTCCCGTTCGTGGGGCTGGCGCTGGCGGTGGTCTGGGGCTTGCGGCTCCTGCTCTTCGGGAAGGCCGCGCGGCGGGCCTCCCAGCCGGCCTGGGTGTTCGGCGGTTGTGCCGCGGCCGTGCTGGCGCTGGTGGGCGCGGCGATCGGCACGCGGGCGCGGAACGAGGTCTGGCGCAACGAGGAGACGCTGTGGCGGGACGTTTCCATCAAGAGCCCCGGGAACGGGCGCGGCCTGATGAACTATGGCCTGGTTTTCATGGGACGCGGCGACTACGCCAGCGCCATGCGATATTTCGAGCGTGCCCTGATCTATGCGCCGGGTTATTGGGCGCTGGAAGACAACTTGGGGATCGCCTGCGGCGCCCAGGGGCGCGAGGCCGAGGCGGAACAGCATTTCCGGCGCGCGATCGCGCTGGCGCCCGAAGACTCGAACACGCACTACTACTACGGCCGCTGGCTCGAATCCGCCGCCCGGAGCGCGGAAAGCGCCGCGCAGTTGGAAACGGCGGTGCGCTTGAACCCGTTCGCCTTCGACGCCCGCGATCTGCTGATGCAGGTGTATGCGGGCCGGAAGAACTGGCTTGCGCTGGACCGCCTCGCCGAAGAGACCAGCCAACTGGCGCCCGGCGACGCCACCGCGCGCCGGTTCCTGGACGAGCGCGCGTCGCGGGCGAGCGAACTGGCGGCAGCCGAGCAGGCGGCGCGCGAAAAGCGCTCGCCCGAGGCGTGGCTGGATCTCTCGCTCCGGTATTATCAGGCGGGCCGATACGAAGACTCGATCGGCGCGTCGCGGAAGGCGCTGGAGCTGAAGCCGGACTACGCGGAAGCCTACAACAACATCGCTGCCGCCGACAACGCCATGAGGCGTTGGGAGGAAGGCATCCAGGCGGCCATCCAGGCCATGCGCATCCGTCCCGGTTTCGAGCTTGCCCGCAACAACCTGATGTACGCCATCGGCCAGCGGGAGAAGGATGCCGGCCACCCCATGCCGGCGATTCCGGGGCGGTAACGGGGCGAGCGGATGCATGACGCGTCAATCCGGCGCACTGGGTTGTGGATAGAGGCCAACTCCCCCCAAAGCAGGCGCCGGTGGTGGTGGTCATGGCTGTTGTCATAGCCAGGCACCCGGCCAAGGAAGATGAAGAAAACGGCTAAGACCCTCAAGGTGGGTACGGGCATGGTGGAGGTCTTCTTTGAGAGATCGCTTGACCCTGCCCGTAAGCTGGACCGTGGCGAGAGACTCCCCAAGGAGATGCGTCTGATCTTTGAAGATCCTGCCGATTTGCTCCGAGTGCTCACAGCGCAGCGAGTTCGTGTGCTCGACGCTGTTCGGAAGAGGCCAGCGGCCGTCTCGGACCTTGCGATTGCTCTCGGGAGGGACCGGACAGCCGTAAGGCGAGATGTCAAGATACGCCAGAATCGGTCAGCCGTGGCATGGGAGGCGAATGTCACGAGCGGTTCTGGCGCTTGACGAGTCCTTCCTTCATCGGCCGGAAACTGCCTTCGTCAATCTGCCGGTTGATCTCCTCGACCAGACGGGAGCCCCGCCCGCCGGGAGAGAAGTCCTTCACCATCTGCTGGTCCCATGCGTCGTATTCGCGCTCCACGATCCAAGACGCAAGGGAAGCCCGCTCCTCATCAGTCAACCCGGCGATCGCTGCCTTGATAGCATCCACGGTCATGCTTTAACCGTAGCTCCTCTTGCGTTCTCCCGCAACTGGTTCGACCCGCCCGGTCCACACATTACACCGCTGGAAGGTGGTTCTCTAATACCTCACCATTTGTTCAACTTAGATTGCAGATTCCGACGGTGTGGTGTATACTGTTCTGGTATATGTCGTGGTCCGCCACCTACTCGTTTAGCGGCCGGTTCCGTTCATTCCGGAACCGGTAGCGTGGGTTGGCCGAAACGGCATATCTTTTCGTTTTCACCAGCCCACTCGAAAGGGTGGGTTTTTTGTTTTGGAAGGGGGTTGGAAAGTGATCATTTCAATGCGGCCGCATGCCACACGCGAAGAGATCGAGCACGTCTGCGAACGGATTCGCGAGTTCAACTACAAGGTGCACTCCATCGAAGGCGAGGAGCGCGTGGTGATCGGGGTGGTGGGAGTCGGCGACGTCACCGCGTGCCTGGAATCGCTGGAGGCCACGCCCGGGGTGGAGAAGGCCGTCCGCATCTCGGCGCCGTACAAATTCGTCAGCCGCGAGTTCAAGAAGGACCACTCGGCCATCAAGGTGAACGGCATGGAGATCGGCGGGGCGGAGTTCATCGTGATCGCGGGGCCCTGTTCGGTCGAAAGCGAAAGGCAGATCATGGAGACGGCCGAGGGCGTGGCCCAGGCGGGCGCCCGCATGCTGCGCGGGGGAGCCTTCAAGCCCCGCACGTCGCCTTACGATTTCCAGGGCCTGGAGCTGGAGGGGCTCAAGCTCCTGCGCAAAGCCAGGCAGGCCACCGGCCTGGGCATCATCACCGAAATCATGAGCGATCGCGACGTGGACCTGGTGGCGGAGTACGCCGACTGCATGCAGGTGGGCGCGCGCAACATGCAGAACTTCGCCCTGTTGAAGTCGCTGGGCGGCTGCGGCCGGCCGGTTCTGCTCAAGCGCGGCATGAGTTCCACCATCAAGGAGCTGCTGATGTCGGCAGAGTACGTGGTGGCCCACGGCAACCCCAACGTGATCCTGTGCGAGCGCGGCATCCGCACTTTCGAAACCGCCACCCGCAACACGTGTGACATTTCGGCTATCCCGGTGTTGAACGAGCTGACCCACCTTCCCGTGATTCTGGATCCGAGCCACGCCACCGGCAAGCGGAGCCTGGTGCCGGCGTTGTCGCGCGCGGGAGTGGCGGTCGGCGCGGACGGCCTGATCCTGGAGGTGCATCCGTGCCCCGAAAAAGCGGTGAGCGATGGCGCCCAGTCGCTCACGCTGCCCGGCTTCCGCCAGATGATGCGCGACCTGGAGCCGTACGTCCGGTTGTGGACCGAAGCGCGGGTTGGGGAAGCCCAGGCTGTGGCATAATCCCCGTCGCACGCAGCCCGCCGCTTGTGTGATACTGCTCTGGTGAGTCCTCGGAAGCGCGCGTGGCTGCTGGTCGCCGCGGCAGCCGCCGTGATCGTGGTAGCGGTGGGCGTAGTGGTCGGGGTCCAGTCGCTGCCGATTCCCACGGCCGCCTTGATGAAGCGTCTGCCCACCAGGGACGCGGTGATCCTGTACGTCGATTTCGAGGCGCTGCGCCGCGGCGGCATCCTGCAAATGCTGGAGGCGTCGAAAGTCGTCGAAGATGCCGACTACCAGCGTTTCGTTCACAAGACCAATTTCGATTACCGCCGGGACCTGGACTCCGCCCTGGTTTCCTTCGCGCCGGCCGGCAAGTACATGCTGCTCAAAGGGCGATTCGACTGGAAGGCCTTGCACGGCTACGCCCGGGAGGAGGGCGGCAACTGCATCAACGCGTTCTGCCGGATGCAGGGCAGCGCTCCGGAGCGCCAGATCTCGTTCTTCCGGGTGCAATCCGGCCTCATGGGCCTGGCGGTGGGCCCCGACGACTATGCGGCGCGGCGCCTCGGGGAATCGCCCGCGGGCCCCAATCCCGAAATACCGAGCGATCCGATCTGGCTCTCCGTTGCCAACTCCAAGCTGCGCTCCGCAGAAAACCTGCCCTCCGGCACCCGCATGTTCGCGCGAGGCCTGGATCTGGCCCAGAGCATCAAGCTGAGCTTTTCGGCCGATGGGGCCCGTTGGGCGGCGCATCTCGACGTGCGTTGCGCCGACGAGCACGATGCGGCCGAGATCGCGTCGCAGCTTTCGAGCACGACCGCGCGGCTGCGGGAGATGATCGAACGCGAGCACCAGAAACCGAACCCCGCCGACCTCAGCGGCGTCCTGACCTCCGGCTCGTTCAAGACCGAGGGCGCGCGGGTAGTCGGGTATTGGCCGATTGAACGCAGCTTCGTGGAGAACATCCTCAAGGGCGGCGTCGAGTAGGGGCTGCCAAGGCCAAGGTTATCTACACCTGGAACACCTCGCGGCTGACGAATTTGTACGGCGCCGAGATGCGGACCGCCTTCTCCGCTCCGGTCCTGGCCTCCAGCGGACGTAGGAGTTAATTCAGCCCGCACATGCCCGGAGTGGGGCATCGGCCGCCGCTGGGACACAGGGGCGCATCGGCGGTCTTCGAGCCGCCGTTGACGTGCGCGGCAAACGTGGACAGCTCCTGCTTCAGGTGCTTCCGGCCGCAGGAAGGGCACTCGATTTGCGGCACGTCCGCCACTCTTCGAACCAGTTTTTCGAACTTGTTCCCGCAATCTTCGCAACGATATTCGTAGATGGGCATTACTCTACTATTAGATTACAAATCCGGTCCATCACGCCACGGATGTCGGCCGTCCCGCCGTTGTAGTTGTTCGCCAGGATGGAAAACGCCACCCAGTCGCCATTGAGCCGCTGGATGTAGCCCGAGAGCGCGCTCACGTGCGAAAGCGAGCCGGTCTTGGCGTGGACCCGCCCGGCAGCCGGCGTATCGCCGAAACGCGTGCTCAGCGTGCCGTCGCGGCCGCCCACGGGCAACAGGGAAATCCAGTTGTCGCGCGCCGGAGAAGCGTACAGGAAACGCAGCAGCTTCACCATGGCCGCCGGGGTGACGAGATTCAGGCGTGCCAGCCCCGAGCCGTCGCGGATGTTGTACGCTTCGGGCTCTATTCCGGCTTCGCCCAGAAACGTCTTCAGCTCCTCCAGTCCGGCTTCGAAACTGCCCATGTTGCGGCGCGCCCGGCCTACCGCGCGCAGGTCCAGCTCGGCGTGGAGGTTCTGGCTGGCTTTGACCGTGATGCGCAGGTCTTCCAGGAGCGGGGCTGAAACCCGGCGCGCCAGCTCCACTCCCGCCGGCGGCGCTCCCGCCGGGGCCTGCAACAAGTCCGGCGCCTGGTCAGGCCATTGGTGCAGCGCCACGGCGGAGCCCTCCACCGTGACGCCCAGGTCTTCCAGCGCCTGCCGCAACGCCTCCGCGGCATATCGGGCGGGATCCTCGATGCCCAGGAGCAGGTCCTGGCCGCGGTCGCGCAGCGGGATGGTGCCCCACAAGCGCGCATCGAGGCTGCCGGGGACGCGGTCGAAGTGAATCCGGCGCTCGCCGCCCGCCGCCACGGTGCGGATGCGATTGTCCAGGCGATAGTATTCGAGCGGCGGGTTCAACGCCAGCACCGCCAGGTCGCCCTCGCGGGTCGCGGGCCGCACGTTGAGAGTCAGTGCGTTGTCGGCGATGGTCAGGGCCGAGACGGCCGGGCCGTCGTCGGATTCGGGGTCTTCGATTCCCCAACCGGCGGCGTAAGGCTGCCAGAGATACCAGGTGTCGTCGCCCACGATGTCGCCCGCGATGCGCTTGACCCCACGAGCCGCCACCTGGCCGGCCAGCTCTTCGATCGCCGCCAGCGGATTGCCGTGGATGGCGCCTGTCTGGTAGGGAACGGCGCGCGCCGAAAGATTGGGATCGCCGCCGCCGGCCAGCCGCAGCGGGCCGGCGATGCGTCCTTCTCGGTCCGGCGGGCCGTCGGCCATCACACGGGTCACAAAGGTGTAATCGGGGCCCAGGCGCGTCAGCGCCATGGCCGTGGTCAACAGCTTGGTATTGGATGCCGGAACAAAGAAGCGCCGGGAATTCTGCTCGTACAGCGTCTTGCCGGTCGCCAGGTCGACGACCTGGATTCCCCAAAAGACGGCACTCGCCGCGGGAGTCGTCTCCAGCAGATGGTCGATGCGCTCGGCAAGGGAGGCCGCGTGCAGGCAGCATGCCGCCGCCATGCCAAGAACGCTCGCCCGGCCTCTCATCTTCCTGTCACCTTCGACTCCAGCCAGATCAATGATAGCAACGTGACTACCATGATCGTGCCAACCAGTGGAATCCCGATCACCACGCCCACGCCCAGGGCCGTAGCCAGGTACCCGAGCGTGGCCGGCGCCACCAGGCCGCCCACCAGCGCCAGGGAAAAGATTCCGTTGAAGAAGCCGGGGTGGTAGTAGGGAAAGCGCCGGCCGATGGCCTCGGCCACCAGCGGGAAGATACTGGCGTAGCCGGCGCCTACGAAGAATGCGCCGGTGGCGGCGCCGAAGCCGTTGTTGGTGGAATACAGGATCAGGCATCCGAACAGCGCCGCCAGCACACTTCCCAGGAGCAGGTGGCCGTGCCGGACCCGGGGCAGCACGGCCACCGCGCCCAGGCGTCCCAGCATCAGGCACGACCAATACAGCGCCAGGATCAGCAGGGATGTTATGGGGCTCAGCCCCACGCGGCGAATCAGCATCAACGGAAGCCAGCCGGCCAGCGACCACTCGTTGCCGAACTGCAGAAAAAGCAGCAGCGCAAACAGGATCGCGCCGAGGCTTCGGAAATCCCGCAAGACGACCCGCAACGAGGGCTGCGTGCCCTCGGGCGCAGCCGTGTAGGAGCTTCGAACGTAGATCACGGCGAAAATCGCCGGCACCACGGCCATGAAGACCAGGATAGCGGGCACGCTATAAGCGTAGAAAGTCCCCGCCACCAGAAGTGTGGCAGCCAGGCATCCCAGGCCGTAAAAGATGCCGCCTTCGTTGACCGTGGCGGCGGCGCCGGACTGGTAGCTGGGCGAGATGGCATGAAACAGGGCCATGTTGAGAAGCCCGGCGGCGATGCCGAGAACCAGCAGGCCGGCGACGCGCCACCAGGAGGATGCGGGAGGCGAAACCGCCGCGAGGTAAACCAGATCCAGGCAGGCGAGCACGCAGGCGAAGACCAACAGGAAAGTGAGCCCGCGCCGGGCCATCAAGCGCCGCGCCAACGCTCCCGCGCCCACAATCCCGAACGCCAGCGCGAGGAAGTAGTTGCCGACCGCGGTGAAATCCGGCGGGTCGCGATGGTAGCCCCAAGCCGGCAGGATCACGCCGAGCAATGCCAGCAGGAACCCGGAAAGGAGGAAGCCCGCCAAGGCCTTCCCACCCCGGTATGGAGGGGTTCCAGGATTGGTCGGCGCGGCGTCCACTCCGTCGATTGTACCTCCGCAGATTCGCTTTTCTGTGGAAAACGGTAGCGAGAGCCTACCGAATTCTGGAGCCGCGGACATCTCCCATCTTATAAATCAACAATTTGCCCTTGGTACGCGGCTTGCACGGTGTTACCCGCGGGTTCTGTTAGGGGCTTTTACCGCTTTGGTGCGTTGCCTCCTTCTGGGCGTTTCCGAGCCCCACTTGGTCCATCTGCCGGGTGGGGCCTATTTTTGTCTGATAAACTAACAACTTGCAAGCAAATCAGCCGAACCGGCCGGGAGGCCGGTCGTACTACGCCCGTTGGATCAACCGATGGGAACGGAAACTCGCCACCCGGGATACCAATCGCGTCGTGCGGCCCTTTGAGTGGGGAACCGGGTGGCTCGACAGTATCGGCTTTCCGGCTTGCCCGGCGCGGGCCAACGGCGACGCCCGGGAGGCCGTGTCCCGGTTCGTGGACGAGGCGCTGTCCGACTCGAAGCGGTTCTTCGCTTATCTCCCCGCCAGCGACTACCGCCTCGACGGGGACCATCTGACGTTTACCAGCCCGGTCCGATCCCTGCACCCGGAAAACGATACGGTCCACGCACTGTGGCTACCGGCGGCCAACGACCGCGGGCGCGCCCTGGTCGTGCTGCCCCAGTGGAATTCCGGGCCGGACGGCCACGTGGGCTTGGCCAAACTACTCAACCGCTTCGGAATCAGCGCGCTGCGGATGACGATGGCGTACCACGCCGAGCGCATGCCGCCGGAGTTGCAGCGCGCCGACTACCATGTCTCTAGCAATATCGGCCGGACCATCCACGCGTCGCGGCAGTCGGTGATCGACACGCGCGCCTGCCTGGACTGGCTCCAGCGACAGGGCTATGACCGCATCGGGATCCTGGGCACCAGCCTGGGTTCTTGCGTAGCCTTCATCGCCGCGGCGCACGACCCGCGCGTGCGGACCGGCATCTTCAACCACGTTTCCATGTACTTTTCGGACGTGGTCTGGACCGGTCTTTCGACGCAGCACGTCCGGCGCGGGTTCGGCGAGGAGGTGGGGCAGGATGACCTGCGCCGGTTCTGGTCGGTGATCAGCCCGGCCAGCTACCTCCAGCGCTTGCGGGGCCGGGAGATGAGCAACCTGCTGATCTGGGCGCGGCACGACACCAGCTTCCTGCCGGTCTATTCACAGCAGGTGCTCGAGACCTTCCGCGAGCTGCACTTGCCGCACGAAGTCTTCACCCTGCCCTGCGGCCACTACACCACGGGCCAGTTTCCGTTCAACCTGATGGACGGCCTGGCGATGTCCCGGTTTGCGGCGAGGAACCTGTAACTAGAACAATACATTGTGGTTGCTTGTGAAATTCCGTATTGACAAATCCGCCCCCTTCGTGAGAGGATCGAAACATCACTGGAAAAGGAGGTGGTCCAGCAACATGGAAAGTAGCAAACGACCGCGAGAGGTGGCCGACTGTTGAAGTTGAGCCTCTAATGTAGTCGAGCCCGTCCAGTACCGGGCTCACGTTCCTGTGGACCGGCTGCCTCGAGCGTCAGCTAAGCCTCAGGTTTCATTCTTAGGCTACCGCCCCCGTGGATTCCTGGGAATTCACGGGGGTTCGTATTTTTGATATACTGGAAATCTCGAAAGGAATCCCCACAGCAATGAAGGCAGGAATTCACCCCGCTTACAACGAAGTCAACGTTACCTGCGCTTGCGGCCACACCTTCAAGACTCGCTCCACCCACAAGGGCGATATCCGCGTGGAAATCTGCTCCTCTTGCCACCCGTTCTTCACCGGCCGTCAGAAGCTGATGGACACCGCCGGCCGCATCGACAAGTTCGAGAAGAAATACAAGGCGACGCGCGGCGAGGCGAAGAAACAGCCGGTGGCGTAGGTTTTGGGCAGGATTGCCCCAGAGAGTATCCTAAACAACTGAAAACAAGGCGCGGAGGCGCGCCGTGCAGGGCTACCGCCGAATCGGCCTATCGGTGCTCGTCCGGCGGCCGATGTTCGCCAGGAGGTGGCGGGCCTTCCTTGCGGTGCATCTTGCGTTCCTGCTCGCGCCTCTCATGCCACGCATTGAAGAGCGCGAGCTGATCGGGACGCAGGATGGCCCGGATTTGCTCGGTCTGATTATCCCAGACCGCCCGCATTCCGGCATTGGCCTGCTTCCGCACCTGGTCGGACTGCTCCCGGGTGTGATCGTAGATCTGGTTCAGCTTGACCACCTGCTGGTCGTCGAGTTTGGCGATGCCGCGCATCTCCTCGACGACATGCTTGCGAATCTCCTCGGGATCCGGCCGTCCCCTGGCCGTGGTAGGGCCGCCACTATTGCTCGACACCACTTTCACCATGTACAACCGGTGGGTGAACGCCCCCAGCACCGCGCCACTGAAAAACACCAGTAGCAGCGATAGGAATGCGGACAGTTTGGACTTCAGCATGGGTCGGTCACCGGCCCGGGTCGGTCAGTTCCAGGTGCACCGGGCCAACGGAATCCGGAGCCTCGAGTGGATTGGCCTCCGCCAGAGCTTCGATGTAACTCTGCGAGTAGTAGTTGGGGTTGGAGTGAGGGATCGCCATGTAAACGCTCAGGGCGATGGAGAGGGCCACAGCCGCCGTCACCAGGGCGTTGGCCATGCGCCGGAAGGAAAAGGTAAAGTTCTGGCGCGATTCGATTCGCGCCCAGACATTCGGCATGAAATTGGCGCTGGGCTCCGGGTCCGGGCAAGCATCTCGGTATGCCCGGAACAGCGCGTCCAGCCTCTCTTCACCATTGCCACGGTTCGAATTCATAACTCCTCTACTACCCAGAATTACCCGGGTCCCTCCCTTTTCTCTCTTTCCCCAAAAGCCTTCAATACTCGCTGTCGTGCCCTGAATAAGCGGACCTTAAGAGCATTTTCGTTTACCTTGTAAATCTTTTCAAGCTCTTTCAGCGAAAGCCCTTCCACTTCTTTTTGCAGCAACAGGACCCGATCGGCCTCGGAGACCGCTCCGAGGAGCGAATCCACAGCTTCCCGGATCTTCTTGTTATGCAGCTGATCGTGTTCCACCTTGCCGCCCGCCATGGCATCGGCCATCACTACCTGCTGTTCGGACAGGTCGGACATGCGGAATTCCTGGCGCCTCCGCTGCTTACGAAGATAATCATAAGCCGCGTTGGTCGTCAGGCGATGCAGCCAAGGTTCAAAGACCTCCGCCGCCCTGAGCTGGTCGAGCGAAAAATACAGTCGCACGAAAACCTCCTGTGCGACATCCTCGACATCCTCCGGACGGGCGATCAAACGGGTGATCGTCCCCAGGATTCTCTTTCGGTAAACCAGCACGATCTCGTTGAAAGCCGCGCTATCGCCCTTCTGCGCGCGCTCAATCAACTGAAAATCAACAAGCATGCCGCCCCAGAGGTGACGGCACCCGAAAGACCCTACGACTTCGAATGGATAGGCGTACCGCCACGTAGACAGGTTACAAAGCTTTGCAAGGAAACGCAAAAGGGGGCCCTGCGGACAGGGGGTTATCGGGGCAGCGATGGATTTAACTACGGTTACGCGGCGAGTGCCCGAAAACGGCTACAATCCGGCGCCAACCGGCAGGCAGGAGACCTCCGGCGGGGAAGCCTGACGGCGGGCTGCTTCCACTCCGTCGAGGCGGGCCTTTTCGTATTCGACGGCCCCGCAGGGCGCCGCCCGGCGAAGTTGGGCCAAAGCGCGGTCAGCCAGATGCCGCGCTTCGTCCTGGCGGCCCGAGGCCCATGCCACGGCCGACTGCGCGCGAAGGCGGACCCAGGGCTCGGTGTCCTTGCCGGCGGCGGCCAGCCATTTCGCGGCCAGATCCGGGTCGGGGGCGTGGACGCTCAGGTAGAAGGCGGCTTCGAGGGCGTATTCGGGCGGATCGGCCTTGCGCCATTTTTCGAGCAGCCGGGCCAGCCAGGGAAGCGCCGCTTCCGTTTGACCCGAGTCCAGAAGGTACTTATACGCCAGATAACATTCGTGGCGGTCGCGGCAGGAGGAGCCGGCGTCGATCACCGGGCGCATGGCCTCCCACGGCCAGTCTCGCGGGCGCAGGGGAGTGCCGTGGGACATGTTGACGAGCATGTAGCGCAGCCGGCGGTCGGCCTCATACCCGCCGCGCATCAAGCCCCACAACCAATAGCCGTCGCTCCTCAGCAGGCCTTTCCCCATGGGGACCAGCGAGAGCGCTCCCATCACCGACCACTGCGCCAGGGTCCCAAACAGCCAGAACATCGCCGCGCTTCTGGCCTGCCAGGCGATTCCGGCGCAGAGCAGCGGGAACACGATCGACGCCAGCGGTCCGCCCGCGGTGAAGATGGCGTCCGCCTTGCGGTATCCTTCCAGGCCGGAGGGAGAGAACGCCACCGCGCCGGCGACCTCCCACCGGGTCCATCGGAGCTTCCAGCCGTGGCCGGACCGAACCAGCGCCAGCGGCCCCATCCGGAGGCGAAGGCAGCGCCAGCCCACGGCGCGGCCGGCAATCCAGTGTCCGGCCTCGTGCGACGTCACAAGCGCCAGGATGGCGATCGCCAGGAGCCCCTGGAGGGCAACAAAGGATGGCTTCGGGAAGCCGGCCGCATCGGCCGCCCGATTCAGGAAGTGGAGGCTGAAATGAATGTAGACGGCAACCACGAGGCTGAGGAAGATGGTCATCCGCTTGGCAGGATAGCTTTGGCGGCGCGCCGAGTTCCATACTTTCCATGGATATGGCGACGATGCTGCGGGGGCTCTGGAGCGTGAGCCGGAGGAGCGGCAGGCATTCCGAAGCCGGGAGTTTCCTCGAGACGCCCGCGATGCGTTACACGGCGGCCACGGAGACGGCGGCAATTCGGACCGTATCGGATCGTATCCCCGCTAGGCACCAGCGGCTTGAAGAAACGGCCGAGGTCCTGGCAATCACGCCCGTGCGGGTCAAGCGCGATTGGAAAAGGGCCAAGGCGTGGTTGTACGGCGTGCTGACCGCGGAGCAGGATCACACCAGCTCGTAGCGGATGCGCCGGAATGGCGCATGTTAGCCTGAAATCATGCAGTTCTCAGAGTCGATCTTTGCCACACGGTTCAACATTTCGCGGCTGGACCTGGAAAACTACCTCGCGGAGGCGCTTGCGCAGGGAGGGGACTACGCGGACCTCTATTTCGAATACCTGCTCACCAGTTCCATCAGCATCGACGAGAGCATGGTCAAGAGCGCCGCGCAGGGCGTCTCGATGGGAGTGGGCGTGCGGGTGATCGCGGGCGAGCGGACCGGATACGCCTACAGCGACGACCTTTCGCCGGAAAAGATCCGCAAGGCGGCGCGGGTCGCGGCCCACATTGCCGCGGGACCCAGCAAAGTGGACCGGTTCGACCTGAACGAAGGCGCGCGCCACAACCTCTACCCGGTGCTGACGGCGCCCACCGAGACGGCTTTTTCCGAGCGCGTGGAACTGGTGAAGCGCGCCGACCGGGCGGCCCGAGGCTTCGACCAGCGCGTGTTCCAGGTGCAGGCGACCTATGCCGACAACCTGCGCCACGTGCTGGTGGCCACCAGCGAAGGGGTGCTCACGCTCGACCGGCAGCCGCTGGCGCGGCTGAGCGTCTCGGCGCTGGCCCGCGAGGACGGCGGCATTCCGCAGCGCGGGCACGCCGGAGGCGGCGGGCGGGTGGAACTGGACTATTTCCTGAAAGAGAAGACGCCCGAGCACTTCGCGCGCGAGGCGGCGCGCGAGGCGGTGACCATGCTCGACGCGGTGGACGCTCCGGCGGGCGAAATGACGGTGGTGCTGGGGCCGGGGTGGCCGGGCATCCTGCTGCACGAGGCCGTGGGCCACGGGCTGGAAGCGGATTTCAACCGCAAGGGCGTTTCGGCGTTCAGCGGCCGCATGGGCCAGAAGGTGGCGAGCGAGCTGTGCACGGTGATCGACGACGGCACCCTCAGCAGCCGCCGCGGATCCCTGAACGTGGACGACGAGGGCCACGCCACCCAGCGCAACGTGCTGATCGAAAACGGCGTGCTGCGGGGCTACCTGCAGGACAAGCTTTCCAGCACGCTGCTGGGGTCGGAATCGACCGGCAGCGGACGGCGGGAAAGCTACGCCCACATCCCCATGCCGCGCATGACCAACACCTTCATGCTGGCGGGAGAGAGCCAGCCGGAGGACATTATCCGGTCGGTGCCGAAGGGTTTGTACTGCGTGAATTTCGGCGGCGGGCAGGTGGACATCACCAGCGGCAACTTCGTGTTTTCCGCGTCGGAGAGTTACCTGATCGAGGACGGCAAGCTGACGCGGCCGGTGCGCAACGCCACCCTGATCGGCAACGGGCCCGAGGCGCTGAAGTACGTCAGCATGGTGGGGAACGACCTGCGCCTGGACGAAGGCATCGGCGTGTGCGGCAAGGAAGGGCAGAGCGTGCCGGTAGGGGTGGGGATTCCAACCCTCAAAATCGACCGCATGACCGTGGGAGGAACGGCTTGAGCCAGAACCATTTGCCGGAACTCGCGCAGGACGTCGTAGCGCGCGCGCTGGCGGGCGGCGCCAGCGACGCCGAGTGCACCATCGCCGAGGGCGACGAGTTCACCGCCAACGTGCGGATGCGCGAGATCGAACAACTGAAAGAGGCCGGCTCGCGGGCGGCCGGACTGCGCATCCTGATCGGGAAGAACACCGGCGCGTCCTACACTTCGGATCTTTCGCGGGAAGGCATCGAGCAACTGGTCAAGGCCGCCATCGAGCTGGCCGATATTACGACCGAAGACCCGCATGCGGGCCTGCCCGAGGAGGGCGAATTCGGCAGCCTCACGGGCGACCTCGGGCTGTACTCGGCGGATGTCGAGGCGCTGGAGACGCCCTTCAAGATCGACCTGGCCAAGCGCGCCGAAGCGGCTGCGTTTTCGGCCGATCCGCGCATTACCAACTCCGAAGGCGCCTCCTTCGACAACCACGTGGGCCGGCACATTTTCGCCAACTCGCGCGGATTCTCGGGCGAGTACCGATCGAGCTATTGCTCGCTGAGCACGGTGCCGGTGGCGCGCGACGGCGAATCGATGGAGCGCGACTACTGGTACACCATGGCGCGTGGCTTCGGCGGGCTGGAATCGCCGGAAGACGTGGGCCGGACGGCGGCGGGCCGCGCCCTGCGGCGCCTGAACGCGGTGAAGGCGAACACCCAGAAGGCGCCGGTGGTGTTCGAGCCGCGAACGGCGCGCACGCTGCTGGAGAGCATCTTCGAGGCCGTACACGGCATGTCCGTCTATCGGCACGAGTCTTTCCTGGCCGGCAAGCTGGGCGAAAAGGTCGCGAGCGACGACCTCACCCTGGTCGACGACGGCACCATCCCGGGCCTGTTCGGCACTTCCCCTTTCGACGACGAGGGCGTGGCTTCGCGGCGAACCGTGGTGATCGACCACGGGGTTCTGAAGAGCTACCTGTTAAATACCTACGCGGCGCGCAAGCTGGGAATGAAGACCACGGGCAACGCTTCGCGCGGCCTCACGGGCAACGCGGGAATCGGGCACGGGAACTTTTACGTCGAAAAAGGCGTCCAAACGGCGGAGCAGATAATCGCGGCCATTCCCAACGGGTTTTATGTAACCGAATTGCTGGGCTTTGGCGTCAACGTGGTGACGGGCGACTACTCGCGCGGAGCGGCCGGGCTCTGGATTCGCAATGGTGAGTTGGCATTCGCGGTTTCCGAAGTGACGATTGCCGGCAATTTGAAAGACATGCTGCTGGGCCTGGAGACCATCGGCTCGGACCTGGAATTCCGCGGGTCGGTGGCGGCCCCCACGTTGAAGATCGGAGAGATGACCGTTGGTGGCAAATGACAGGGCAACGCCCACGAAGAAGCAGGTCTCCATACCGCCGGTCGCGTTGGTGATCGGAGTCGCGGTGATGGCTGGCCTGGCCGCTTTCCTGTACCTGGAACTCGCTTCCAAGAGGCCGCCCGCGCCGCTTCCGCCGTTGACCGGGGCGGCCAAGGAATACGCGAAGTTTCTGAAGTTCGTCGCCGCGGACGGCCAGACCCCCGAGAGCCCGAAGATGGAGGCGCACGAAAGCTATCTGAAGCAATCGGTGGTGGAGATCACCGGCAACATCCGGAATACGGGTGACCGGGTGCTGGACGTGGTGGAGATCAACTGCGTGTTCTACGATCCCTACGGCCAACTCGTGCTGCGCGAGCGCGTGGCGATCGTGAACAAGAAGATGGGCAAGCTGGCGCCCGGCGAGACGAAGACCTTCCGGCTGGCGTTCGACAGCGTTCCGGAGAGCTGGAACCAGGCGATGCCGCAGATGGTGATCGCGCGGATCGAGTTCGCGTAGGCCCGGCCGGCCTGGTCAACCCGTATAAACTGTTCCTTCCTCGACAAAGCACAGCGGGTTCTTCCACGGGTCCTCCGCATAGAAGGACCGCTCGCCCCAGGGGCGAACCTCGATGCCGCCGCCCGGAGCGCCATGGACTTCCTCCCGCGAGAAACACTCGAGATCCCTGGCTCTCTCGTAGATCGCCTCCAGGTCGTTTACCGTGAAGTAAAGCGCCTTTGCCGCGGGGTGGGGCTGACCCGCCGCCGACACGTCGAGCACTTGCAGGGTCACGGGGCCACACTCGAAGTAACACCGCGAACCGGCCTGCTTGCGTCCCTCGACGCCGAGCAGCTTCGTATAGAACGAGATCGCCGACTGGAGATCGCCGACTTCGATGTTGAGCCTGAAGAATTGCGGAACGTCGTCCGGTGCGGTGCGCCGCGCCGCCTTCGGCTTATTCTCTTTATCGTTTCGTTTCGCTGACATGGTTATTTCACCTCAGTGCTTGCCGTTTCGGGAAAAGTGAGCGAGCCAGTCTCTCACCAGTTCGAGCCGTTTTCGCTGAATCCGGTAAATCCGCATCCGGCCCTGCCTCTCGTGAGTGAGCAGGCCCGCCGCCTCGAGGACCTGGAGGTGCCGCGTGGTGGTTTGCCAGGCGTGCTCGAAGATGGCGGCGATTTCGCCGGCCGTCATGGAGCCGCCGTTGAAATAAATGGTCAGCAGCACGCGCCGCCTGGCGGCGTGCGCCAACGCGGCAAACACCGATTCATATGCGTCGACCCGCGCCCTCGGATCCCGGCCCGCCATACCGGAATATTAAGCCATGAGGCTTAATATTTGTCAACAGATATTTCGCACAACGGCTGAATATCACAAATGACGCCCGCGCCATCCCTCGCCGCGAGGAGCGATTCGGCTTGGCCTCAGGCGGGGCCCGGCAGCCGTGTTGCGCCCGCACCGCCGCACACCGGGTGTACGATTGGTCTTCATGGTTCCGTTCCTCTCTCGGCCCTGGCAGTCGTGGAAGAGCGCCAAAGGGGTCGCCTTCCTGGTGGTGCTGGCCTTGGCGATCGGCGTCGGATCGGCCACCGCGATCTATAGCGTCATCAACGCCCTGCTGTTAAAGCCGATTCCTTTCGAGCGCGGCGAGCGGTTCGTGTCGGTCCTGGGCGCGAGTTTCGACGACCCCAACGGGATGTCGTCGGTGACTTTGAAAGATGCGCTGGAGTATCGGGAACGGACCCGCAGCTTCGACCTGTTCGGCTGGTTCGTGTTCGCCAACTACAACCTGACCGCTCCCGGCCAGCCGCAGCACCTGGACGGGATCGAGGTCACGCCGCCCCTCGTAAACGGCCTGGGGGTGAACCCGATATTGGGGCACTGGTTCCGCGACGCCACCGAACCGGCGGCGGTCTTGTCTCACCAGCTTTGGATGCGATTGGGAGGCGACGCCGCCATCGTCGGCAAGACCGTATCGCTCAACGGCCGCGTTTACACCGTCACCGGAGTCATGCCCCCCGGGTTCAATCTGCCCCTGGCCGGTCTGTACAGCGAGGGCCAGATGGACATCTGGCTGCCGCTCGACCCGCGCCGGGAAGACCAGGGAAATACGTTCTGCTACGCCAGGCTGCGGCCGGGCGTGACGCTGGCCGAGGCATCGGCGGAAGTGAAGCGCGTGGCCGCGGACATTGCCAGGCGGGAGCCGGCATCGCATTCCGCATACACCGCCCGCGTGGATAACCTGCACCAGGTGAGCACGAGAGAGATCAGGCCGATCCTGCTGCTGCTTCTCGGCGCCTCCGGCTTGCTGCTGCTCATCACCTGCGCCAACGTTGGAGGATTGCTGGTAGCCCGGTCCCTGGCGCGCGCCCGGGAGACGGCGGTGCGAGTGGCTCTCGGCGCCGGGCTGCGGCGACTGGCAACCCAGTATCTGCTCGAAGGCCTGTTCGTCGCGGCCCTGGGAGCCGCCGGAGGCCTCCTGGTCGGTTTCGTAGTGGTTCGCATCCTCATTGCATTCGGCAGGGAGCAGACCTCGCGCGTCAATGACATATCCATGGACTGGCGCGTCTTCGGGTTCGCGCTCGGCACGGCCCTTTTGGCGGGCGTGGTCGCCAGCATGGCGCCCCTGTGGCAGGCGGCGCGCATACAGCCCAACGAAGTTCTGAGCGATGGCGTTCGCGCGTCGGCGGGAGCGCGCAGCCGGCGGCTTTCGCGATCGCTGGTGGTGAGCGAAATCGCGCTGGCGTTCGTGCTGCTGTCGCTGAGCACGGTGCTGGTTGCCGAACTCTATCGCCTGATGCGCGTCCTTCCCGGATTCGACCCCGATCACTTGCTGACTTTCAACCTCACCGTAGCCCGCGAGACGATCCCCGGCAAACCGGGCCGCGTGGCATACCAGGACAGGCTGGTGCGCGCCCTCGAGGCGATTCCCGGCGTGACGGGTGCAGGGTTCGTGAACCAGTTGCCCCTGGTCGGCTGCTGCTACATCGCGGCCATCTATCCGGAGGAAGCCGCGCCCTCTACGCGCCCGCCCGATCACGTCAGTTTTCTCCCGGTCAGTCCAGGATATTTTGGCGCCATGCGGATCCCCCTGCGACGCGGCCGTTTTCTGGAAGACCGCGACACAGGCGAAAAACCGCTGGCGGCGGTCATCGACCAGGCGACGGCCCAGCGCTCTTGGCCAAACCGCGATCCGGTGGGGCTCATCGGACATTTCGGCAACCCGCATGGCGATCCCTTTCAGGTCTTGGGCGTCGTCGGCGACGTGAAGAATAACGGCCTCGACAACGATACCGTGCCGGAGATCTATCTTTCCGCGGCTGTGGTGAGCGTGAATCCGATGAAGTTCGTGGTGCGCTCGCCGCTGCCCGCAAAAACGCTGGTTTCCGAAGTGCAACGCGCCATTCACAACGTGAATCCCGCGCAACCCATCCACGAAATCCGCATGATGAGCGACATCGTCCGGGACTCGGTGTCGCTCAAGCGGGCCGCCTCGTACGTGATGACATTTTTCGCCCTGGCCGCGCTGCTGATGGCGGCCATCGGCGCATACGGCGTAGTCTCGTATTCCGTGCGTCAGCGGACCGTCGACATGGGGACGCGCATGGCGCTGGGCGCGCTTCCCAGTGACCTGCTGCGCCTGGTGGTGGGCTCCGGGATGAAGATGGCGGCCCAGGGGATCGCGATCGGCGGCGTTGCGGCGATCGCGGCCACCTGGCTGCTGGTGCGGAATTTTGAAATCCATGTGGGGAACGGCGGAACGGGCCGCCTCGAAAATCCAGGCGCTCTTCCGTTCGTGGTCTCCGCCGCGCTGGTGGGAGTGGTGGCGATGGGCTCCTCGTTCTTCCCCGCGTGGTGGGCCACGCTGCTCTCGCCCATGGTCGCGATCCGCGACGAGCCGGGCGCGCGCGGAGCAAGGACCTGGTCCCCTCTCCGGGCGCCTTCGCGGACGGAAGCCGCCATAGCGGCCGACGCCGGCATCGTTACCGAGTTGATCGAAGCGTCCCGCCGCGCGGCCTCCTATCGGGAAGCGCTCGCGGCTGCCGCGGAAGCTCTCCGCGGCAGCATGGGAGCGCAATCGGCGACGTTGCTGGAGAGCACTTCCGGTGGAGACTTTCGGACGGCCGCGGCTGTTCCGGAGCCCGGCTCGGCGTGTTCGCTCCCCCGCCGGGGACTGCTGTTGAACCGCCTGGAGCCCTATGGCGCGCCGCTACCGATCTCGAGCGAAGATCTGGATGCGTGGCATCGGTGGGCCAGCGAGTTCGAACCGCGGCACGTGCCGGAGATCGAGATGTTACAAAAAGCCGGAGCCCGTCTGGCGGTCCCGCTGCGCACGAATAAGGAAGTGCTCGGCGTGCTTCTCCTGGGAGCGCCGGCCAGGGGCGGGCAATATGGCCAGTCCGAAAAACGGATGCTGCGCGTCTCGGCGGACCAGTTCGCGTTGCTGCTGGAAAATGCGCGGCTGACAGAGCGCGTGCTGGAGCAGGAGAAGCTGCGCCGCGATCTGGCGCTTGCGGCGGAGGTGCAGCGGCGTCTGCTGGCGCGGCAGTCCCTGGAAAACGCGGCGCTCTCGCTGGCCGCTCTCAGCATTCCGGCGCGCAGCGTGGGCGGGGATTATTACGACCTGCTGGAGCTCGGCGGCGACCGCACCGGGATCGCGCTGGCGGACGTCGCGGGCAAAGGCGTTCCGGCGGCGCTGATCATGTCCGGGGTGCAGGCCACGCTGCGTGTGCTTTCGGCCGAACCGGCGATCCCGCTCTCGCTCCTGGTGTCGAAAATGAATCATTTCCTGTACGGTTCCACCGGGTCGAGCAGTTATGCGACGTTCTTCTACGCGCAGATAGACCAGCGGGGGCGCAACCTGCGCTATGTGAACGCCGGCCACAATCCACCATATGTGCTGCGGGTGGATGGCGCTTCGATGGCGATCGAGGAACTGTCGGTCGGAGGCACCGTGATCGGGATGTTCCCGCAGGCGCGGTACGAGGAGGGAAGCGTCGATCTGCGGCCGGGCGACGTGCTCATGGTGTTCACCGACGGCGTGCCGGAAGCCCTGAATCCGCACGAGGAGGAATTCGGCGAGGAAAGACTGAAGTGCGTACTGCGCCAAGTGGTCTCGCTGCCGGTGGAAGAGATGGTCTCGCGGATTTCGCAGGAACTCGAGAACTGGATTCAGGATGCCGCGCAGTACGACGACCTCACGTTCGTCCTGATGAAGGTGCGATAGCAGCCGCCCAACCCCGTCGATCTCACTGGCCGCGCCAGACCTTGCTGGACCACGTCGGGACCACCGCGGAAATGCCCAGTGCCGCGGCCGGTGCGCAGCGGATCAGCGCGCGTGCCAGGCGCCGCTTCGCGAAATAAGCGATGAAGCTGCCGGCCGCCAGGCCGCGCGGAGGCAGCCCAAGACCGGAGAAGTCCCCGAATTCGCAAATGCGCGCAGATCGGCCTGGCGGACGCCGTGTGCGGCCAAACGCGCGATCTGCGAAGCCACAATTCCCGCTGTGCCACACGCTTGACGCCCGGACAGATCTGTCCGAGAATAGAAGTATGAAGGGCGCGGAATTCGAGCGCCGCGTGCAGAAGTTGGCGCGGCGCAAGAAGGTCGCTTGCCAATTTGTGGCCGACAAAGGAAAAGGCAGCCATGGCCGCTTGTACTTCGGCGGAGAATTCACCACCCTGAAGGATCGGAAGAAAGAGGTGGGCCACGACCTGGTGGCGAAGATGTGCCGGGATCTGAAAATCGATCCGCATGACCTGTGAGAGGTGACCCAATGTCCGCCTTCGCGTATCCCGCAAGATTCACGGCCGGCAGCGGCGGCCGCATCCTGGTCGAGTTCGTCGATCTTCCGCGTGTCGCCACGGATGGCAAAGACGATAGCGAGGCAATGGAAGAAGCCATGGATGCCCTCGGATCGGATCTCTCCATCCGCTTGTCCCGCCGCGAAGAGATCCCACCGCCCTCGGCCGCGAAGCGTGGCCAGCGCCTGGTGCCGGTTCCGCTTTGGCTCGCGCCGAAACTGGCGCTCTGCCTGGCGATGCGCGACCAGCAAGTCAACAACTCCGAGTTGGCCCGCCGCCTCGGGGTCCACGAGCGAGTGGTCCGCCGTATGCTCGATCCCGAGCATGCCTCGAAGGCAGAAAAAATCCAGGCTGCACTGGCAGTTCTGGGCAAGCAGATCACCGTAGAAGTTCGCGACGCAGCCTGAAGGCGCGTGGCGCGGACGATCTGGCCGGGGCACTCGCAGCATTCTCGTAACGCCGGGCGGCCGCGCGAAAAGAGTGCCCGTGCCCCTCGAACTACGCTAGTCTGGAGCTTATGCGGAAAGGCGTGGCATTCTACTGGCGCAGCCTGAGGCGCGCCGACAAAGCCTTTCTGTTGCTCGTGGCGCTGTTCGCCGTCCTGTACGTCTCGAGAATCTCTTCCACGTGGCTGGCGATCGTGGCGCTGGCGGCATTCGTGGCCGGGTTGTTGGCCCTCTTCGGCCTGGCGGTGCGGGCCATGCGGAAAGCCATCTGGCGGTTGCGCAACCGGCTGATCGTCGCTTACCTGTTCATCGCCGTGGTGCCCATCGTTCTCATCCTCACGCTGGTGGGGCTCGCCGGGTGGGCCGTCGTCGGCCAGATGGCCGTGTACCTGCTGAATACCGAACTGAGCCACCGCGAGGCCACGCTCTTTCGGCAGGCCGAGGCGCTGGCGCGCGTTCCCGTGTCCGATCCGGAGCGCACTTTCAACCGCTTCGCCATGATGACCCGCAACGCTTTCCCGGAGTTCGAGCTGCTGGTGAAGAGCCCCGAACGCGAGCTGCGCTACCCGGAGGGCGCCGCCATCCAGCCGCCGCCGCCGGAGTGGAAGCGCGCATCCGGCCTCGTCATCCGAACCGAGGGGAAGCAGGATCGCCTGTATGCCTGGGCCCACGTGATCGCCGGCAGCGAACAGGTCACGGTGCTGGCGCCGGTCACCCCCGATGTGCTGGCAAAGCTGGTCCCGGACCTGGGCGAGGTTTACTTTCTGCCCTTGATGGGGCCTACCCGCGACTCGCGCGTTCCGCCGGCGGCCAACTTCTTCGATTTCCCGGCCAAGGGCATCTATCCGATCTACGTGCCCCATTTGGACTCGCCCGAGCTGCTGTCGAGACCCGTGCTGGTGGTAAACACGCGCGCCTCGGCGGTTCTGGCTCGTGTCTTCCAGAAACTGGAATGGGCGGAGCAAGTGCTGGAGCTGTTTGTCGTGATCGCCGTCCTGTTTCTGATCGTGGAGCTGGTGTCCCTGGTGGTCGGCATCCAACTTTCCCGCACCATCACCGGCGCGGTGCACGAACTGTATGAGGGCACGCAGCACGTCAAGGAAGGCGATTTCTCCTGGCGCGTGCCGGTGAAGGGCAACGACCAGCTCGCCGAACTGACCATGTCGTTCAACACCATGACGGGAAACCTGGGGCGGCTGATCGTGGTGGCCAAAGAAAAGGAGCGCCTGGAATCGGAGCTGGCCATCGCGCGCGAAGTGCAGAACCAGCTTTTCCCCAAGGACGTGCCGTTCACCAAGACGCTGGAGCTGAAGGGCGTGTGCCATCCCGCGCGGATGGTGTCGGGCGACTACTACGATTTCCTGGCGATCTCCGACACGTCGCTGGCGTTCGCCATCGGAGATGTGGCGGGCAAGGGCATCTCGGCGGCGCTGCTGATGGCGACCATTCAATCCACCATGCGCACGCAGTTGAGCACCAACGGCACCGGGAAGCACCACCTCTCCACGGCGCGCCTGGTGTCGGTCCTGAATCAGCAGCTTTACGCGACGACGACGCCCGAGAAGTACGCCACCTTTTACTTCGCCCTCTACGAGGAGACCACGCACACCCTGACCTACACCAATGCGGGACACCTGGCGCCCATCCTGATGCGCGGCAACAGCGTGCAGTTGATGGGCTCCACGGGCACCGTGGTGGGCGCGTTTCCCTTCGCCCGCTTCGGCGAGAAAACGGTGGCGCTGGAGCACGGCGACCTCCTGGTAGCCTACACCGACGGAATCGTAGAGCCGGAGAACGCGTACGGCGAAATGTTCGGCGAGGAGCGTTTGCAGGACCTGCTGGTGAAATACACCAAGGCCGATTCCTCGGAGCTGATCGCGCGCACCATGGAGGCCGTTAACCAATGGACCGGCTCGACCGAATTGCAGGACGATATGACCATGGTGGTGGCGCGGCGCATATGAAAGTCCTGACCGCGGCGGAGATGCGCGAGGCCGACCGGCGCACCATGGAGATGGGAATCCCCGGCATCGTCCTGATGGAGAATGCCGGGCACCGCGTGGTGGAGTTCCTGGAGAAGCGTTTCGCGCCGCTGGCCGCCCAGCGCATCGCGGTGCTGTGCGGGAAAGGGAACAACGGCGGCGACGGCCTGGTGGTGGCGCGCCAGCTTTTCACGCGCTTCCAGCCGCGCGCGCTCGACGTGGTGCTGCTGGCCGACCCGGGAGAGCTGAAGGGGGACGCCGCGGCGAATTACCGGATGCTCGACGCCTGCGGCTGTCCCGTGCGGCGCGAGATTCCGGCTGGTGCGCGCAACGCCACGCTGGTCGTGGACGCGCTGTTGGGAACGGGGATCGCGGGACCGGCCACGGGCCGGATGCTGGAGGGCATTCGCGAGATCAACAGCGGCTTTCCGCTCGCCCGCGTGGTGGCCGTGGATATTCCGTCGGGCATGCCCAGCGACACCGGGGAGCCGGTGGGCGAGTTCGCGCGCGCCGACGCGACCGTCACGTTTTCCGCTCTCAAGATCGCGCAGGTGATGCCGCCCAATTGCGATCACGTGGGCGAGCTGGTGGCCGGCGCGATCGGCAGCCCGGCCGCGCTGTTCCACGATATCCGGCTGTCGCTCGTGGAGCCCGGGATGTTCCGCGATCTGCTCGCGCCGCGCCCCCCCGGCGGGCACAAAGGAACGTTCGGGCACGTGCTGGTGGTGGCGGGCTCGCCGGGAAAGACCGGCGCGGCCGCGATGTCCGGCATTGGCGCGCTGCGCGCGGGCGCCGGCCTGGTGACGGTGGCATCGCGAGCCAGGCAGATCCAGCAAATTGCGCCGGAACTCATGACCGAAGACCTGGAGGAAACTCCGCTGGAGAAACTGGCTGAAGGCAAGACGGTCGTCGCGATAGGCCCGGGGTTGGGGCACACCGCTGAGACGGCGGAGTTGGTGAGGCGCGCACTGAAGCTCGAACTGCCGGTGGTTTTGGACGCGGACGCCCTTTCCTCCGAAGCGTTCCCGCCCGGTCCCGCCGGCCACACCCGCATCCTTACGCCGCATCCCGGCGAGATGTCGCGTCTCACCGGCGCGGCCACCTCCGAAATTCAGAAAGACCGCATTGGCGCCGCGCGCGGCTTCGCCACCGGGCGCGGAGTCACGCTCGTGCTCAAAGGCCAGCGCACCGTCCTGGCATTCCCCGACGGTCGCGTGTGGATCAACCCCACCGGCACGCCCGCACTGGGCACGGGAGGCAGCGGCGACGTGCTCACCGGCATGATCGCCGGCTTCCTCGCGCAGTTCCCGCAGCGGCCCGACGAAGCTGTGGCGGCCGCGGTTTACCTGCACGGACTGGCGGGCCAGGTGGGAGCCCGCGCGCTGGGCGAGAAATGCCTGATCGCCACCGACATCCTGAAGCATCTTCCGCAAGCCATCGACGAAGCATGCCGAGTGTGACGCTGTACCGGACCCGCTCCGAGGCGGAGACCATTGCCCTGGGAGAGCGCCTCGCGCGCGAGTTGCCGCCGCGCGGCGTGGTGCTGCTGATCGGCAACCTGGGCGCGGGCAAGACCACGCTGGCCAAGGGCATCGTCAGCGGCCTGGGCGCCGCGCCCCCGGAAGAAGTGACCAGCCCCACCTTCACCCTGATTCACGAATACGGAAACGGCGGGGTGTACCATATCGATCTGTACCGTTTGGAAGAGGCCAGGGAGGCGGCGACCCTGGGGCTCGAGGACCTCTTCGACCGCGACGCGCTGGTGCTGATCGAATGGGGCGAGCGGTTTCCGCAGATCCTCCCGCCGGAGCGGACCGAAATCCGGCTCCGCGCGAAAGACGACGAAAGGGAAATTGAAGTCACCACACTGAAATGAGCAAACAACCTTGGGCCCTGATCCTGGGCGCGTCGAGCGGCTTCGGCGAGGCTACCGCGCTGGAACTGGCGCGCACCGGCATGAACATCCTGGGCGTGCACCTGGACCGGCGCGAGAAGCTGCCGCACGTGGCCGGGATCCAGGACAAGATCCGCGCCATGGGACGCGAGACGGAGTTTTTCAACTGCAACGCCTCGGACGACGAGATGCGGCAGCAGACCGTGGAGCAGATCGGGAGGCGGCTGGCCGATCCGCCGGGCGTGCTGCGGGTGCTGTTGCATTCCCTCGCCTTTGGCGCGCTGAAGCCGCTGGCCGGCGCCGAACAGGTGGTCTCCAGGAAGCAGCTCGAGATCACCGCCGATACCATGGGCCACTCGCTGGTGTATTGGGTGCAGGACTGCCTGCGCGCGGGCCTCTTCGATTGGGGCGGGCGCATCTTCGCCATGACCTCGAGCGGCGGCACCAGAGCCATTCCGAATTACGGCCCGGTGAGCGCGGCAAAGGCCATTCTCGAAGCGCACATCCGGCAGCTCGCGGTGGAGCTGGCGCCGGCCGGCATCACCGCCAACGCCATCCTGGCCGGGGTGACGGACACGCCCGCGCTGCGCCTGATTCCGGGCCACGAAAAGCTCATGGAGATCGCCAGGCAGCGCAACCCGCACCATCGGCTGACGGTGCCCGAGGACGTGGCCCGCTGCATCGCCGCGCTATGCCACCCGGCCACCTACTGGCTCACCGGCAACACCATTCACGTGGACGGCGGCGAGAACGTCGTAGGATGATCTCATGAGCGAAAACGGCCTACCCTGCCTGGACCTGCTCCGCGCCACGCCCGGCATCCTGCGCGGGCTGATGTGCGAGGTCTCCGGCGAAGAGGCGCGCTGGAAGCCGGCGCCCGGCCGCTTTTCGATCGCCGAGGTGCTGGCGCATCTTTCGCACTCCGAGGGGCACTGCTACCGCGCGCGCCTGGACCGCTTCATGAGCGAGGAGCGGCCGGAGTTCGAACCCGACGACGCGAAGTTCCACCTGGACCTCTACCGCGACGCCGATCCCGAAAACGCCTTCGACCATTTCGAAGACCAGCGCGACAGCAACGTGGAGTACCTGCGCGACTTGCCCGAGGGCGCGGGCGCCCGCGTCGCGCTGCATCGCGAGGCGGGAGAAATCACGCTGGCCCAAATGCTGCACGAGTGGGCGATGCACGACCTGGGACACATCCGCCAGATCGCCGAGCTGGTGCGCGCGAGCACGTACCTGGCGGGGGCTGGAGCGCTGGGAAGGGACTATCAACTGAAGCCATGATGATCCTCCGACGAATCGCGGCCGGCCTGCTGCTGGCGGGCGCGCTTGCCGCGCAGACTTTCATCCAGATGTCGGACCCGCAGTTCGGCATGTACGCGAAGGACAGAAGCTTCGACCATGAAACGGCCAACTTCGAATTCGCCATCGCCACAGCCAACCGTCTGAAGCCGGCGTTCGTGGTGGTAACCGGCGACCTGGTCAACGAGTCCGGCAACGCGGCGCAGGCGGCGGAGTATCACCGCATCGCGGCGAAGCTCGATCCGCGGATCCGCCTCTTCAACGTGGCCGGCAATCACGACGTGGAGAACGAGCCGACCAGGGAATCGCTGGCGCGGTACCGCGAGCGGTTCGGGCCCGACTACTACTCGTTTCGCGTGGGCGGCATCGCCGGCATCGTGCTCGACTCGAACCTGGAGAAGCCACTCCAGAACGTCCCCGAAGAGGCCGCGAAGATGGAGGCGTGGCTCCGCGCCGAGCTGGCGAAGGCCAAGGCCGAAGGCGCGAGCCACATCATCCTGTTCCAGCACATTCCCTTCTTCTTGCACGACGCCGAAGAGGAGGATCAATACTTCAACATCCCGCGCGAAGCACGCCGCCGGTACCTCGCGCTGCTGCACGAATACGGCGTGCGCGCGGTCTTCGCAGGACACTACCACCAAAACGCGGAAGGGCGCGACGGCGATCTCGACATGGTGACGACAGGTCCCGTGGGCATGCCGCTCGGAAGCGCGAAATCCGGCATCCGCATCGTGACCGTGGCAAACGGGGTGGTGACGCACCAGTTCTACGATTTCGGCGAGTTACCGGATTCGCTCGCGCCCGTTTCGGCCGCTAAGTAAAGTTTTGTTAAAGCCCGCGTGCGCCTGTGCCCACCGCGCAACACTGCTCGTCTTTACGGTCAGGAGAGACAAACACAATGAGAACACTTACGATGCTATCTGCCGCGGTGTTGGCGGTTTGCGGAATCGCCGGCGCGCAATCGTTCGGCCACACAGTGAAGGTTCATTTCGATAATCCGGTGACGGTGGGAGAAACCGTGCTGCCCGCCGGGGACTGCACCATCGGCCGGCTGGACCCCGCCAGCAGCGACAACGTGATCCTGCTCATTCGGTGCGAACAGCATGTGCAGACCACCGCAACTGTCGCCCGGCTCGACCCCAACGATGAGCATCCCGGCGCGGACGCCGGCGTGACCCTGAGCCGCCGCGGCGACACGTATCGGCTGGATCGCGTGTGGCTGTCGAGCGGTGAAGGATTCCAGGTGCTCGAACCGTCCGAATAGAATTTCCGCGTCACACCGCTCCCTGCGGTCGCGGCTCGGAATCGGGAACTGAGCCGTGACCGTCAGGCATCCGCGGTGCCCTGTGGATCGCAATGTGAACAGCCCGGCGGCTCCACGGCGGAGTCAACCGGATTCATATTACCGGCAACCACGCGACGGAACCCGTTGAGGTCGTCACAGCCGTGAACTTCCGCGTAGCCGTACGGGTCCAAAATGGCCAAATGAATGGTCGATAGCCGACTTCGACCATTATGGTCCCTTGTCGAAGAGGATATTGCGAAAAGATTCCGAGGCTCTCGTAGCAGGGCACGGTCATTTTCTCTTGCCCTGAAAGAGACCGGCCGATTTTATGGAGGCTCTTGTTGCCCTTGAGGTTGGCGCCATCGGTCCATTCAAAATCCTCGAACCGACACGTGAGGGAAGCGACGTAGATGGGTAGGTATGATTCGTTTGACAGCACGAAGGGAGTGGACAAAGCGTTGCTTTCCTCCAATTGCGATACTGGAATGACCGACATCTGGGATAGCAGCGCGAGCATGCTTGCCAATCCAGCAACGTACGCGAAAGTGTGCGTTACCGAAACTCGAATTCGCGCACCCAATGTTGAGATGCCGGACCTTTCCCGGCCGTTCGACGTAGACGATTCCGAGCTTGGCTTGGGTAGTGGTTGTGTCGCTGTACCCAACGTCGTGGTTGGCAACGCGGTCGCGCGCTGGACTGTATCCTTCCTTTGGGAAGGGCCCCTGGCTTTCTTCTTCTTGGGCATGTGGGCAATAGGGGGGTGACCTGGGTGCATTATCGCAGAACGACTTACGGCTCCAGGAGTCCTTCGCTGCTGTGACCCTCGCCCACCGTGCCTTTGTTGCAGCGATGATCCGTGCCAAACCGCCCTTGCTCGTCCGGCGTATACGTTTTGGTGGTTCCGGGTTGAGGGTCGAGACGTTTTCTGGACTCGGATCTCACAACCCACCGCGCGCCCGCACAATCTTGTGGCAGCATGGCGTGTTCCGGGACCCTTCCCCGCATTTGCGGTAGCGTCAAACCCCCCTTTGCGAACGCCCCACCTTCAAAACCATGTAGATTTTTACGACAAAGAGGTCTTATAATAAGGATTACAGCAAGTGAATCCTATTCTCATAACAAGGAGGGGAGAGTTGACCAACTCATCCGCCACCACTCGTCCGAAAGTCACGATCGACGGCAACGAGGCCGCTGCATACGTAGCGCACCAGATCAACGAAGTCATCGCCATTTATCCGATTACGCCATCCTCCAACATGGGGGAGTGGGCCGACCAGTGGTCTTCCGAACAGAAGCCCAACATCTGGGGCACCGTGCCGACGGTGATCGAGATGCAAAGCGAGGGCGGGGCCGCGGGAGCCCTTCACGGCGCCCTGCAGGCCGGCTCGCTTTCCACCACGTTCACGGCATCGCAGGGCCTCCTGCTGATGATCCCCAACATGTTCAAGATCGCCGGCGAGCTGACGTCCACCGTCTTTCATATCGCGGCGCGCGCGTTGAGCACCCACGCGCTTTCCATCTTCGGAGACCACAGCGACGTTATGGCCGCCCGTTCCACCGGATTTGGCATGCTGGCCTCCGGCTCGGTGCAGGAAACCATGGACAACGCGCTGATCGCGCAGGCCGCCAGCCTGGAATCGCGCATTCCCATGCTGCACTTCTTCGACGGTTTCCGCACCTCGCACGAAGTCACCAAGGTGGAGCAGCTCTCGACCGGCGACCTGCGCGCCATGATCGACGAGGACCTGGTGCGCGCCCACCGCGCGCGCGCCATGAACCCCGATAAGCCCATCATCCGCGGCACCGCGCAGAACCCGGACGTCTACTTCCAGGCGCGGGAAGCCTGCAACTCCTACTATCTGGCGGCGCCCACCATCGTGCAGAACGCCATGGACAAGTTCGCCAGAATCGTAGGGCGGCAATATCATCTATTTGATTACGTGGGCGCGCCGGATGCCGAGCGCGTCATCGTGATGATGGGCTCGGGCGCGGAGGTGGCGCACGAAACCGTGGATGCGCTGAACGCCGCGGGCGAAAAAGTCGGGCTGCTGAAAGTGCGGCTGTACCGGCCGTTCGCCGTGGAAACCTTCGTCGCGGCGCTGCCCGCCGGCGCCAAGTCCATCGCCGTGCTGGATCGCACCAAGGAACCGGGCGCCACGGGCGAGCCGCTCTATTGCGATGTGATCACCGCGCTGTCCGAAATGGGCGTCAGCAGGAAGGTCATCGGCGGCCGTTACGGCCTGGCCTCCAAGGAATTCACTCCCGCCATGGTGAAGGCGGTGTTCGACGAACTGGCGAAGCCGTCGCCCAAGAACCACTTCACCGTGGGGATCCACGACGATGTCACGCACACCAGCTTGAGCTTCGATCCGGAGTTCTCCACCGAGGTCCCCGGCACGGTGCGCGCGCTGTTCTTCGGCCTGGGCGCCGATGGCACCGTGGGCGCCAACAAGAACTCCATCAAGATCATCGGCGAGGAGACCGACAACTTCGCCCAGGGCTACTTCGTCTACGACTCCAAGAAGTCGGGCGCCATCACCACCTCGCACCTGCGCTTCGGCCCCAAGCCGCTGCGTTCCAGCTATCTCATTACCAAGGCCAATTTCGTGGCCTGCCACCAGTTCTCCTTCCTCGAGCGCCTCGACATGCTGAAGGCGGCCGAGCCGGGCGCCACCTTCCTGCTCAACAGCCCGTTCGGACCGGACGAAGTGTGGGACAAGCTGCCGCGCACGGTGCAGCGGCAGATCATCGGCAAGCACCTGAAGGTCTACGTGATCGACGGCTATGAAGTCGCCAAGCAGACCGGGATGGGCGGCCGCGTCAACACCATCATGCAGACGTGCTTCTTCGCCATCAGCGGCGTGCTGCCGCGCGAAGAGGCCATCGAAGCCATCAAGCACGCCATCAAGAAGACCTACGGCAAGCGCGGCGAAAGCGTGGTGCAGAAGAATTTCGCGGCGGTGGACGCGGCCCTGAGCCACCTCCACGAGCTGAAAGTCCCGGGCACGGTCACGTCGTTGTTCGATATCCGCCCGCCGGTTCCGGCTGCCGCGCCCTATTTCGTGCAGACCGTGACCGCCAAGATCATAGCCGGCGAAGGCGACGACCTGCCGGTGAGCGCCATGCCCATCGACGGCACCTTCCCCAGCGCCACCGCGCAGTGGGAAAAGCGCAACATCGCGCTCGAAATTCCCGAGTGGGACGACGTGCTATGCATCCAGTGCGGCAAGTGCGTGCTGGTGTGCCCGCACAGCGTGATCCGCGCCAAGGTGTACGACGGGCAGCATCTGGGCGGCGCGCCCGCCACGTTCAAAGCCGTGGCCGCGCGCTGGAAGGACATGAAGGACCGCAAGTACACCCTGCAGGTCGCGCCCGAAGACTGCACCGGTTGCGGGCTGTGCGTGGAGATCTGCCCCGCCAAGAGCAAGAGCGAAGTGAAGCACCGGGCTATCAACATGGTGGCGCAGCCGCCGCTGCGCGAGTCCGAAGCGGCCAATTGGGACTTCTTCCTGAAGATTCCCGACACCGACCGCAAGGTGCTCTCCATGAGCCAGGTGAAAGACGTGCAGCTGCTCCAGCCGCTGTTCGAGTTCTCCGGCGCCTGCTCCGGCTGCGGCGAGACTCCTTACGTCAAGCTGATGACCCAGCTCTTCGGCGACCGCATGCTCGTGGCCAACGCCACGGGCTGCTCCTCGATCTACGGCGGCAACCTGCCGACCACGCCTTACTGCACCAACGAAGACGGCCGCGGCCCGTCCTGGAATAACTCGCTGTTTGAAGACAACGCGGAGTTCGGCCTGGGCATGCGGCTGGCCATCGACAAGCAAAACGAATACGCGCGCGAGCTGGTCTGGCGCCTGGGATTCGCGATCGGCGAAGAGCTGGCGCAAGCCATCCTGAATGCCGACCAGAAGACCGAGCAGGGCATCTTCGCCCAGCGCCAGCGCGTGAAGCTCCTGAAGGAGAAGCTCGCCGCGGTCGACACCCCCGAAGCGCGCGACCTCCTGACCCTGGCCGACGCTCTGGTGAAGAAGAGCGTGTGGATCGTCGGCGGCGACGGCTGGGCCTATGACATCGGCTACGGCGGGCTCGATCACGTGATCGCGTCGGGCCGCAACGTCAACATCCTGGTGCTCGATACCGAGGTATACTCCAATACCGGCGGCCAGGCGTCGAAGGCCACGCCGCGCGGCGCGGTGGCCAAGTTCGCCGCGGGAGGCAAGCCGGTCGGCAAGAAGGACCTGGCGCTCATGGCCATGAGCTACGGCAGCGTCTACGTGGCGAAAGTCGCGATGGGCGCGGGCGACATGCACACCGTGAAGGCCTTCCTCGAAGCCGAAGCCTTCGACGGGCCGTCGCTCATCATCGCCTACAGCCACTGCATCGCGCACGGGTACGACATGGTTCACGGCATGGATCAGCAGAAGGCCGCGGTCAACTCCGGCTACTGGCCGCTGTTCCGCTACAACCCCGAGCTGGCGGCGCAGAACAAGAACCCGTTCCAGCTCGATTCGCGCGCGCCCAGCATCGGGCTCAAAGAGTACATCTACAACGAGACCCGTTACACCATGCTGGTCAAGAGCAATCCCGAGGAAGCCAAGAAGCTGTTCGACCTCGCGCAGCAGGACGTCGGGATGCGCTGGAAACTCTACGAACACATGTCGCACCAGCCCACCAATGGCACCCCTGTGGGCGAGGAGGTGAAGAAATGATCGACCTGTCCAAGACCATCGATCTCTCGACCACGTATCTCGGTTTGAAGCTCAAGAATCCGCTGGTGGCCTCGGCCTCGCCCATGTGCGCGGACGTGGCCAACGTGCGGCGCCTGGAGGACTCGGGCGCCGCCGCCATCGTGCTGCACTCGCTGTTCGAGGAGCAGATCGAACAGGAAAGCGACGAGCTGGACCGCTTCATCACCGAAGGCTCGGAGCTTTCAGCCGAATCGGTCACGCATTTCCCGGAAATGCTTCACCGCGTGATGGGCCCCGACGCCTACCTGGCGCACATCGTCAAGTGCAAGCAGGCGGTGAAAATTCCGGTGATCGCCAGCCTCAACGGCACCACCCGGGGCGGCTGGCTGGGCTACGCCAGGCAGATGGAGCAGGCCGGGGCCGACGCCCTGGAGCTGAACATCTACTACGTGCCCGTGGATCCGGACATGAGCGGCGACCAGGTGGAGCAGCGCTACATCGACCTGGTGAAGGCCGTCAAGGCCGAAGTCAAAATCCCCGTGGCCGTGAAGCTCGGGCCGTACTTCAGCTCTCTGTCCAACATGTCCAAGAAACTGGACGCCGCGGGCGCGGATGCGCTGGTGCTCTTCAACCGCTTCTACCAGCCCGACTACGATCTCGAAGCGCTCGAAGTGGTGCCTAACCTGATCCTGAGCAACTCGCACGAGCTGCTGCTGCGGCTGCACTGGATCGCGGTGATCTACGGCCAGGTCCGCGCGGACCTGGCGCTGACCGGCGGCGTGCACAGCGCCACCGACGTGGTGAAAGCCATGATGGCCGGCGCCCGCGTCGCCATGATGACCTCGGCTCTCCTGAAGCGCGGCATCAGCTATCTCGACACCATCTCGACCGAGCTGCTCATCTGGATGGGCGAGCACGAATACGACTCCATCCGGCAGATGCAGGGCAGCATGAGCCGTAACGCCGTCCCGCAGCCCTCGGCCTTCGAGCGCGCCAATTACATGAAGGTGCTCAGCTCGTACGCCATGCGGTAAGAGAATGGATAACGTGACCACCGTGGAGTGGAGACACCTCCTGACGCTCCTTCTTTCCCAGCGGCTTGAAATCAACGCGATCGAAAGCGCTTTGAAGACCGCAAGGATTCTAACGAATACGCAGATCAGAGACATTCGCACACAAGCATCGGACACCGCCAAAGCTTGGAGTTCGAAGGACAGCGACGATGTATTGGCGCTCCTTCGCGTCCACTCATCGCCGTCGGCCACCATGCTCGTCCCGCCGAGACGAGAAGAATAAGCCACAACTTTTCCGCGGATCGGATCGGGTCCTGTGGCGCCAGCTCGCAAAGATCTTCATCCCATACTTGGCTTGGTTAGCCTGCCGGTCAGGCTTGCTTCCGGCGAGAAGCCCAGGCAGCCGTGGACCGCATCAACAGGTTCCTAAAAGCGAAGTGACGGCGACGATGCATGTGTTGCGTGCCGGTTCCGAATGTGCACTAGATAGAGACCGAACGTCGGGAACGTCTGATACTCATGCGACGATGCCTTGTCTTCGCGACGCTGGCCGTCGTGATCCCGTTCCGCCCGGGTTCGGCGATGACCGAGACGGAACGCCGACAGTCCAATCGGACAGTCAATATTTTAGGGTCGGTCGCGCGGCATCACGGAGAATTGGCAGAGCTTCTTTGACTTCTCGCACGGGATCACTAAGTCATATTCGCCATCGCGCCCCCGCACGAGCTCGTAATGCGAATTTGGGGCGGTCAATGCGCACACCAATGCGGCCAAAGCACGGCCGTTCCGTAGCGTAATCGGCGCACCGATGTGAGAAAGCGTGTACCGCGCATAGCCCACCCGATGGCGATCGGCGTGTTCAGTCACAATCCGAAATCCAAGTGAGGTGCGGCCGGCGTGCTGCATCGATGGCATCGCTGACCCAGATAGAAGCACTTGAGAGGACTGCAGGGACACCCATTTGACTGCATCGGCTACCTGCTGTATGTGCCAACCGCTCAACAAATCCCTGTCTAGTGGTTTGCGGCGAGTGAGCGCAATAGTGACTATCAGGAGAATACCAGCGGTCACGACCGCACTCCACTCGATCCACCGAGCCGTTTGCAAAACTCCGCCAAGTATCGTCGTCACCGTCACGAAACTCAGACCGAGCGCAGTCCACTGCGGCTCCGAAACTCCGCGAAAGTACAGCCGACCGGCATCTGCACGAGCGAGCTCAAATACGAACCGTGCTGCGGCGTAACTGATCACGTACCACACGACCGCATTTCCGAACGAAGACGAATGGCCCCTCAACAGGAGCACCGAACCCGGCACGACGATCAGGGCAAGCCAGAGCACCTCCAGTAGTTGGATAGGAAAAAGCCTCGCGCCGAGTAAAGATGCGGGCACGCCGACTGCGCTGGACCTGGCACTATAGCGGATACCACAGCGGTGTGGCCGGCCGTGGCAGCAACCCGCCAGGAGACAGCCCGTCGCCCAAACACTTGTGACATCTGGCTCGCCAATCCGGAGTGAGTGCAAACGTGGCGCAGGCTCCTCCCCACACCCGCGTGGTGTTAATCTATCTGCGGAGAGACTGTTTCATGATCATAGGTGTTCCCCGGGAAGTCAAAGATCACGAGACGCGCGTGGGACTGGTGCCCCACGGCGTCACCGCGCTGCGCGAGGCGGGGCACGAGGTCCTCGTGGAATCGCACGCCGGCGAAGGAAGCCTGCTCACGGATCGCGAGTACATGCAGGCGGGCGCGCACATTCTGGACAGCGCCGCCGAAGTCTGGAGCAAGGCCGGCCTGATCGTCAAGGTGAAGGAGCCGCAGCCCGCGGAGTACGGCTACTTTCGCCCAGGCCTGATCCTGTTCACCTACCTGCACCTGGCGCCGCTGCCCGAACTCACCGACCGCCTGCTGGATGCCAAGGTGAACGGCGTGGCCTATGAGACCATCCGGGAGTCCGACGGCTCCCTGCCGCTGCTCACTCCCATGAGCGAGGTGGCGGGCCGCATGGCCGTGCAGGTGGGCGCGCAGTACCTCGAGCGTCCCTACGGCGGCCGCGGCATTCTGCTCGGCGGCGTCCCCGGAGTGGCCCCGGCCAACGTGGTGATCATCGGCGGCGGCATCGTGGGAACCAACTCGGCCAAAATGGCGCTGGGCCTGGGCGCGCACGTCACCATCATCGACCGGAGCCTCGACCGCCTCCGGGCTCTCGACGATATCTTCAACGGCCAGGTGGTCACGCTGGCTTCCAACTCCTGGACGATCGGCGAAAACCTCAAGACCGCCGACCTCGTCGTGGGCGCGGTGCTGATCCCCGGCGCTTCCGCTCCGAAACTCGTGCGGCGCGAAATGATCGCCACCATGAAGCGTGGCGCCGTCGTGGTGGATGTGGCGATCGACCAGGGCGGCTGCTTCGAAACTTCGCACGCCACCACCCACACCGAGCCGATCTACTTCGTCGACGGTGTTCTGCACTACTGCGTTTCGAACATGCCGGCCGCGGTGCCCCACACCTCGACCTTCGCGCTCACCAACGCCACGTTCCCCTATTTGCTGGAGCTGGCCAACCTGGGGCTCGAAACCGCCTGCGAGCGCTTCCCCGCCCTGCGCGAAGGCGTCAATACCTATAACGGCTATGTGACCCACAGCGGCGTCGCCCAGTCCCAGGGACGGCAGTGGCGCTCGCTGGCACGGGTGGAGTAAGCTGCACTCATGCCATTAGCAGAACGGATGGACGCGGCGCCCCGGCCGCTGACCGCCCTCGGCGAAGAGGAAAAGTTTTTCCAGACCACCGTGCGCAAGTTTGCGCGCGACGAAATCCGGCCCCATGTGCGCGAAATGGACGAGGCCGGGGTCTTCCGCAAAGACATCATCAAACAGTTCTTCGAAATCGGCCTGATGGGGATCGAGATCCCCGAAGAGTACGGCGGACAGGGCGGCACTTTCTTCCAGGCGGTCCTGGCCGTGGAGGAACTCTCGGCCGTGGACCCTTCCGCCGGCGTGATCGTGGACGTGCAGAACACCATCTGCAACAACGCGCTGCTGCGTTGGGCCACTGCCGGGCAGAAAGCCAAATACCTGCCGCGCCTCGCCGCCGATACCGTGGCGTCGTACGCGCTCTCGGAGGCGGGCTCCGGCTCCGATGCCTTCGCCATGGCCACGCGCGCCGAGGATCGCGGGGACCATTTCCTGCTCGACGGCCGCAAGCTGTGGATCACCAACGCCGCGGAGGCCGGCTTTTTCCTGCTGTTCGCCAACGCCAAACCCGAAGCCGGCTACAAGGGCGTCACGGCCTTTCTGATCGAACGCGGCTTTCCGGGTTTCCAGGTCGGCAAAAAGGAGGACAAGCTGGGGATGCGCGCCTCTTCCACCTGCGAACTGATCCTGGACAACTGCCGCGTGCCGCGCGAAAACGTCTTGGGCGAAGTCGGCAAAGGCTATAAAATCGCCATCGAGACGCTCAACGAAGGCCGCATCGCCATCGGCGCGCAGATGATCGGCCTGGCGCGCGCCGCTCTCGAGCACTCCGTCGCCTTCGCCCGCGAGCGGAAGCAGTTCGGCAAGCCCATCGCCGAGTTCCAGGGAGTGCAGTTCGAACTGGCCAAAATGGCCACCGAAATCGAGGCCGCGCGCCTGCTGGTGTACAATGCCGCACGCTTGCGCGACGCCGGCCTGCCGTTCCTTACCGAAGCCGCCATGGCCAAATACTACAGCTCCGAAATCGCTGAAAAGGCCGCCTCCAAAGCCGTCGAGGTCCATGGCGGCGTGGGAATTACCAAGGACTACCCGGTAGAGAAGCTCTACCGTGATGCTAAAATCGGGAGGATCTACGAAGGCACCAGCAACATCCAATTGGTGACCATCGCCAAGAAACTGTTGGGCAAGTGAGTTCGTCTCACGAATGAGGGAGTCATGCGTCAAATCGTTCTCTCGGCCGCGTTAGCGGCTCTTTCGTTACCGTTGTGGGCCGACGATAACAAGGACACCATCAACGCGCAGGAGACCATCCAGAAGTTCGCCGCGAAAGAGGGTGAGTTCCAGCAGGCCCGCAACAATTACACCTATCGCCAAAGCGTGAAGCTGCAGGAACTGGACGCCGGCGGCAATCCCACCGGCGGCCAGTGGGAGCTGGTTGAGGACGTCATCTTCACCCCCGAGGGCAAGCGCATGGAGAAGGTGGTGTACGCCCCCGTTCAGACCCTGCGCAACATCCTGCTCACGCCCGAGGACGAGCAGGACCTGCGCAACGTGCAGCCGTTCGTCCTTACCACCGCCGAGATCCCGGAGTACGACATCAACTTCCTGGGCCGCGAGAAGGTGGACGAAATCGGCTGCTACGTCTTCTCGGTGAAGCCCAAAAAGCTGGTGCAGGGCAAGCGCTATTTCGAAGGGCAGATCTGGGTGGACGACCGCGACCTGCAGATCGTGAAGACCTACGGCAAGGGTGTCGGCGTCATCAAGAAAAGCAGCGACAACCAGTTCCCCAAGTTCGAAACCTACCGCGAGCAGATCGACGGCAAATACTGGTTCCCGACCTACACCCACGCCGACGACACGCTGCACTTCAAGAACGGCCCGCAGCGCATCCGCATGACCGTCAAATACCAGGATTACAAACGCTACGAAGGAAAGTCGACCATCAAGTACGGCGAGGTGGTGGACGACAAGGCCGCGCCGCCCACGCCGGCCAAGAAGAAGTAGGGGTCATTGCTAGCGGTACGCCTCCCGGCGGTTCCGGACGCCGGTGATCTCGAGAATGTTCTCCTCCTTGTGGTCGAAGAACACGCGGTAGTCGCCTCAGCGGAGACTGAAACCGGTGAACGGCGGCTTGAGCTTTTTCACGTCACCGGTGCGGTCGGTCACGTAGCGATCCACCGAGTAAAGTATCTGCATGGCAGTCTCGCGCTCGATCGCCCGGAGATCGGCGCGCGCTTCCGGCGCCCAGACGACCGCAATCCGCTTGGGGGCGGCTTCCTCGCTCAAGGGGCCAACCCGAACTCGCGACGGATCTCTTCGTGCGGGATCCCCTCACTGCGGGCGAGCGAACCGCTGGCGCGGTCCAGAGCCGCGGCCGTCTCGGGTGTAATCTCTTCCTCGTCCACCGGAGCCAGGGCCAGCGAGCGGGCCAGCGGTTCCACCATCACTCCGAGCAGACTCGCACGGCGTTTTTCTCGGCCGGCAGCATATCCAGCAACGCGTGGGCCTCCCGGCGTTCTTGATTGATATTCGGTTCCATGCTCTCCTCTTAGCCGAGTCGTTGAGCCAAGTTCGCCATAAAGCCGGGAATGAGTGGTGGGGGTCTGCACATAGCAGGCTCTCCTGCAATCGTCCGATATTGCAAGTACACTACTGTCAGTATACGCTGGTGCATGAGGACAGTTTTTGAGAAGGAGCCCACCCGAAATAGCATGTCCGCCAAAATTACGCCCTTGAGCAACGGTCCCCTTCGTATCGAAGGCGAATTCGAGATTATCGACCCCGCCGGCGCGGCCTTCGGGTTGGCTGGCCGCACCGCGATCTCGCTCTGCCGTTGCGGCCACTCGGAAAACAAGCCTTTCTGCGACGGCAGCCACAACCGGGTCGGCTTCACTCACACCGCCGTCGCCCGGGAATTACCTCCGCCCAAACCCAAACTCTAGCCTCCGCCCGCTTGCCGGCGCGCGGCCCGGAAGCGTCGCCCGCGTCCGCCAGGCGTGGAAGCCGCGTTGAACCGCGGTGTTGCCGCGGCGCGCGGCCACGGGTTAATATTGGACGATGAATTCGTACTCTTTTATCCGCTCTGTTATCCGGACGTCGGTTTGTGTGGCCGCCTCGCTGGCCGCGCCAGTCTCTTTCGGAGCGGCAGCCGGCCGGCAACAGGCTCGAGCGCAGTTGCTCGATCACGCTGAGTTTCTTTGCCAGAATTGCTTGTTAGGAGCGAGTGACTACTATTACTGCCTGGCAACAGATAATAAGATCCTGATAGGTTATCAAAGGACTCGGGTCATGAACTGGGAGGACAAATCGAAGAATTACTTAAAGAAGGTCCACGGCGGATGGGCGGCCTGGACCGCGCCCGGCCAGACCGTGCCGATCACTTATGATGACAAGCACATCTGGGTCCCTCGAGCGGAAGGTAAGCAAGTAAGGGGTCTCTGGGCGCATCTGAAGGCAACCGCCGCCTGGATCATTCGAGCGGACGGTAAACAAGTAAGGCTCACCCAGAGTTCCATGCGGGACATCTTCACCAACAACGACCGATGCCGGGACGCCGCTCGGGCGAAGGCTCCATAACCGGCGATCGCCGGGCGGCGGAAGTCCTCGAACTGGATCCGCCTGGGCCCCATGTTTTCAAGGGGTTACCAGCCCCAAGACGCCAACGTGCGCTGGGGAGGCAACGGCCATCCCGCAAGATTCCCCCGGAGCGGAGGTGTTACCTTGAGGCTCTCGAATCAGTCATAATGAGGTAGTCTGCCGCTTTTCAATAGGGCCGTTTGAATGACGACAAACACCAAAACCGCTGAATCCCTGCCGGAAGTGCATCCGCCGCCCGGCCAACATGGACCAACGCCGCCCAGCTCCGGCAAACCAAAGAAACGCGGACTGATCTGGGCTGTGTTCCTGTTGATCATCGCGGGCGTCGCGGGGTATGCGGTGTGGCGCGCCGGCCAGCCGGCCACCGCCGCTAGAGGCGCGGGCGGAGGCGGCGGGGGAGGCTTTGGCGGAGGCGGCGGACGGGGCGCGATTCTGGGGCCGGTGCCGGTGGTGGTGACGAAGGTCGCACGCTCCAGCATCCCGGTCTACCTGAACGGGCTGGGCAACGTGACCGCTTACTTCACGGTAACGGTCAAGTCGCGGGTCGACGGCCAGTTGATGAACGTGCATTTCAACGAAGGTGATTTGGTCCAGCAGGGCCAGGTCCTGATCGAGATAGACCCACGGCCTTATCAGGTTCAACTGGATCTGGCTCAAGCCACTCTGGCGCACGACCAGGCTATGCTGGCCAACGCGAAGGTGGATCTCGAGCGTTACAAGCTATTGGTGAAGACGGACGCCATTCCGAGTCAGCAATTGGATACGCAGACGGCGCTGGTTGCGCAGTACGAAGCCACCATCAAGCTGGATCAGGCGAACATCGAAAACGCCAGGCTGCAATTGACGTATTCCAAAATCACGGCTCCGATTACCGGTGTGCTGGGTCTGCGTCTTGTGGATCCCGGCAACATCGTCCACGCCTCCGACGCCAACGGCATGATCACGATCACCCAGCTCCAGCCGATATCCGTGCTGTTTACCATCCCCGAGGACAACCTTCCGCAGGTCACGCAGAAGCTGCGGGCGGGTGCGCATCTGCCCGTGGAAGCGTATAACCGGGACAATTCCAAGAAGCTGGCAAACGGGATGCTGGTGACCCTCGATAACCAGATCGACAGTACCACCGGCACCTCCAAGCTGAAGGCGATTTTCGACAACAAGGACAATACGCTTTTCCCTCAACAGTTCGTCAACATACGCCTGCTGGTGGACACCCTGGCCAATCAACTCGTCGTCCCCAACGTGGCGGTTCAGAATGGCCAGCAGGGCACCTTCGTCTATGTTGTCGATGAGGATTCCAAAGTGCACCTGGTACCGGTTCAGGTGGGAATAACCACCGCGGCCTCGGCCGACATTCTCGGCGGCATCTCGGACGGGGACCGGGTAGTCGTCGATGGCACCGACAGGCTGATTGAAGGCGCCGTGGTCCGGGTGCGGAAAGCCGGCGATATGGACAACCCGCCGGGTTACGACAGCGGCGGCGGCGGAGGCGGACGGGGCGGACGGGGCGGAAGGGGCGGACGGAAGGGCGACGGAAAGTCCAAGCAAGGCGGCGGCGACTTCAAGAAGGGTCAGGGCGGAGGCGCCGATCGGTGAGCCCGTCCCGAATCTTCATCCTCAGGCCCGTGGCAACCTCGCTGATGATGGCTGGCGTGGTGCTCGTCGGTGTTACGGCTTTCCGGCAACTGCCAGTCTCGGCGCTGCCCCAGGTGGATTACCCGACCATTCAAATCCAGACGTTTTACCCGGGTTCGAGCCCGGAAGTAGTGACGTCTTCCATCACCGCGCCGCTCGAGAAACAGTTCGGCCAGGTGCCCGGACTGACCCAGATGACGTCGATCAGCTCTTTCAGCAGTTCGCTGATCACGCTGCAGTTTTCGCTCGATCTCAGCATCGACGTGGCCGAGCAGGAGGTGCAGGCCGCCATCAATTCGGCCACGACTTTTCTTCCCAAGGATCTCCCGGTCCCTCCCATTTACAGCAAGACGAATCCCGCCGACGCGCCCATTCTGACGCTGGCCATTACCTCTACGACGGTGCCGCTGCCCAAAGTCGAAGAGCTGGCTGAAACGCGCATGGCGCAGAGAATTTCCCAGCTCAAAGGCGTGGGCCTGGTGAGCATCAGCGGAGGGCAGCGTCCGGCCGTCCGGGTGCAGGCGAATCCCACTGCGCTGGCATCCTATGGACTGAGTCTCGAGGCTCTGCGAACGGCGCTGAGCAGCGCCAACGTGAACCAGGCCAAAGGTAATTTCGATGGGCCGGATCAGGCCTGGACGATCAACGACAACGACCAGCTTCAGGCCGGCGCGCAGTACGGGCCGATCATCATCGCTTACCGCAATGGGGCGCCGGTGCGCATTCGCGATGTCGCCACCGTCATCGACGGCGCGGAGAACACCAAGCTCGCCGCCTGGGTGAACGCCAGCCCGGCCATCGTTCTGAATATTCAGCGGCAGCCCGGGACCAACATCATCAGCGTCGTCGATACGGTTCAGGGGCTCCTTCCCCAAATCGAAGCGTCTCTGCCCGAGGGGATCCGCGTGCAGGTCATTACCGACCGCACCACCACCATCCGGGCGTCGGTGAGGGACGTCGAATACGAGCTGATGCTCACCACCGTGCTGGTCGTGATGGTCATCTTTCTTTTCCTGCGGAGCGCTTCGGCCACCATCATCCCGGGCATTGCCGTGCCTCTTTCGCTGATCGGCACGTTCGCCGTCATGTACCTGCTGGGGTACAGCCTGGACAACCTTTCGCTCATGGCGCTCACCATTTCCACCGGGTTTGTGGTGGATGACGCGATCGTGATGATCGAAAACATCTCGCGCTATATCGAGAAGGGCGAGTCCGCTATGCAATCCGCGCTCAAAGGGTCGGCGGAGATCGGATTCACCATCGTGTCGCTGACCGTCTCGCTGATCGCCGTGCTGATTCCCCTGCTGTTCATGGCGGATATTGTAGGCCGCCTGTTCCGCGAATTCGCGGTGACTCTGGCGGTCACCATCATGTTTTCCGCGTTTGTCTCCCTGACCCTGACGCCCATGATGTCGGCTCGAATTCTGAGGCATCATCCGGAAGCCGAGCAGGGCGCGGTGTACCGCTGGTCGGAATGGTGCTTCGTCAAGACCATCGAAGGATACGGCAGGATGGTTCGGGTGGTGCTGCGCCATCAGCCCCTGACGCTGCTCGTGGCCGCGGGCACGCTCGCCCTCACCGTTTACCTCTACATCATCGTCCCCAAGGGGTTCTTTCCCGTGCAGGATACCGGCGCCATCCTGGGCATTTCGCAGGCGCCCGAGACGGTATCGTTTCCCGCCATGTCCCGGCTGCAGCAGAAACTGGTCCAGGTCATCCGCCAGGACCCGGCGGTTGAGAATCTCACCTCGTTCATCGGCGCCGATGGCGTGAACACCACCATGAATAGCGGCCGGATCCAGATCACCCTGAAACCGCTCGAAAACCGCTCCGATGTTTCCGCGGTGGATGTGATCCGGCGGCTGGCGCCGAAGCTGCAACAGGTGACGGGGATCGAGCTTTTCATGCAGCCCGTGCAGGATCTGACCGTGGAAGACCGCATCAGCCGGACTCAATACCAGTACTCGCTCGATGCGCCCGACAAGGCGCTGCTGGATCTGTGGGTTCCGCGCCTGGTGGACCGGATGAAACAGCTGCCCGAACTGCGGGACGTGGCCAGCGATCAGCAGAACAACGGCCTCGGACTGCTCGTCAATATCGATCGCGACACAGCCGGCAGGCTGGGCATCACCCCCCAGAACATCGACGACGCCCTTTACGACTCCTTCGGCCAGAGGCAGGTATCGACGATTTATACGCAGACCAATCAGTTCCATGTGATTCTCGAAGTTGCGCCCCGCTATCAGCAGGATGCGGCGGCCTTGGGAGACATGTATGTGCCCATCGGATCGGCGTCGGCCAACCTGGCAACCACGATCGCACTGGCGGGGACCAATAGCGCTCTCACGGGCGCGGCGGCGCTGGCGCCGGCTCCGCTCCGGACGCTGACCAGGGCAACTTCGGTTCCGTCTCCCATTACGATTAACCACCAGAGCCAGTTCCCCGTGGTTACTCTTTCGTTTAACCTGGCTCCGGGAGCGTCGCTCGGCGCGGCGGTCGATCATATCAAGCAGGTCACCCAGGGACTGGGCATGCCGGCCAGCATCGAACCCAGCTTCCAGGGAACGGCCCACGCGTTTGAATCGTCGCTGGCCAACGAGTTGATCCTGATCCTGGCGGCCATGGTCACGGTGTACCTCGTTCTGGGCGTGCTCTATGAGAGCTTTATCCATCCCATTACCATTCTGTCCACGCTGCCGTCGGCCGGAGTCGGCGCGCTCCTGGCCCTGATCGTGTTCAAGAAAGATCTGGATGTCATTGCGCTGATCGGCCTGATTCTTCTGATCGGCATTGTGAAAAAGAACGCCATCATGATGATCGACTTTGCCCTGCAAGCGGAGCGCGGGGAAGGTAAATCGCCCGAGGAAGCGATCTACCAGGCGTGCCTCCTGCGCTTCCGTCCGATCATGATGACCACCATGGCCGCGCTGCTCGGCGCCGTTCCGCTCGCCTTCGGCAGCGGCGTGGGTTCCGAATTGCGAAAACCGCTGGGCATCTGCATCATCGGTGGACTGCTGGTCAGCCAGGTGCTGACGCTGTTCACCACGCCGGTCATCTATTTGTATTTTGGACGGATCGCGGCCTGGGTCGCCCGGCTCCGTGGTTCCGCCGAGCGTGAGGAGCCTCTTTCCGGGCCCATATTGACTTAAGACTGGCGCATATGAGCATTTCCACGCCATTCATTCAGAGACCGGTGGCCACCACGCTGCTCCTGGCGGCGGTGACGCTGGCCGGTGGGATCGGCTATACGCTGTTGCCGGTCTCCGCATTGCCGGAGGTTGACTTCCCCACCATCATGGTCAGCGCCAGCCTGCCGGGAGCGAGCCCCGATGTGATGGCGGCGTCGGTCGCGACTCCGCTCGAGAAGCAGTTCACGCGCATCGCGGGTGTCACGGAAATGACGTCCCGAAGCTCGGTTGGATCCGCCATGGTGACGCTCCAATTCGATCTCAGCCGCGACATCAATGGGGCGGCGCGCGAAGTGCAGGCGGCCATTAACTCCGCGGCGGGGTTTCTCCCCGCGAACCTTCCCTCCCTCCCCAGATACCGGAAGATCAATCCCGCCGACCAGCCCATTCTGCTGATGACACTCGAGTCGGATGTAGTGCCGAGGCCGCAGTTGTACGACGTGGCCTCCTCGGTGTTTGCGCAGAAGCTGGCGCAAGTCAGTGGCGTCGGCCAGGTCCAGGTGGGGGGAAGCTCGCTTCCCGCGGTTCGCGTCGAAGTGAATCCGCAGCCGCTCTCCCGCTACAACGTGGGTCTCGATCAGATCGGCACGTTCCTGCAAAGCGCCAATGCGAATAAACCGAAAGGCTCGCTCGCGAACTCCAGGCAGGAGGTTCCGATTTATGCCAGCGACCAGCTTTTCCTGGCGAAAGACTACAAGGATCTCGTGGTGGTCTACCGCAACGGCGCGCCCGTCCGCCTCTCGGACCTCGGCCGCGTTATCGATGCCAACGAGGATGTCCGGAACCTCGGCATTGTAAACGGCAATCCGATGGTTCAGATCCAGATCAGCCGCCAGCCGAACGCCAATATCATCGACACGGTCGCGCGGATTAAAGCTCTGATGCCGCAGTTTCAGGCCCAGCTTCCGCCAACCGTCCGTTTCAAGATCGCCAGCGACCGCACCATCACCACCCACGATTCCCTGAGGGATGCGCAGCGCAACGTGATGGTCTCCATTGCGCTCGTGGTTTTGGTGGTGTTCGTCTTCCTCCGCAGCGCCTGGTCGACGTTTATTCCGAGCGTATCGGTGCCCGTGTCCATCATCGCCACGTTCGGCGCGATGTATCTGATAGGGTACACCCTGGACAATCTGTCGCTGATGGCGCTGACCATTGCCACGGGATTCGTGGTCGACGATGCGATTGTCGTGATCGAAAACATTACGCGCCACATCGAAAACGGCATGAAACCGATGGAGGCCGCCCTGAAAGGCGCCGAAGAGATTGGTTTCACCGTCCTGTCGATGAGCATCTCGCTCATTGCCGTCTTCATTCCCATCCTGATGATGAGCGGCGTGGTGGGGCGCCTGTTCCGTGAATTCGCCGTGGTTCTTTCGGTCTCCATCGCCATCTCCATGGTGGTCGCCCTGACGGTTGTCCCCATGATGTGCGCGTGGCTTCTCAAGGAAGACCGCGGCCACGGATTCGTCTACAACCAGAGCGAAAAATTCTACCGGTGGATCATCTCCACTTATGGGTCGGCGCTCGACGTCGTGCTGGATCATCCTGGGACCATCCTGCTCACCCTGATTCTTACGATGGGCATCAACGTCTACCTCTACGCCAGGATCCCCAAGGGATTTTTCCCCCAGCAGGATACCGGGCGCCTGCAGGGCGCCGTCCAGGGCGAGCAGCACATCTCCTACCAGGCGCTGGTGGAGAAGGCGAAATGGTTCGAGGAGAAGGTCCGGGTGGACCCGGATGTCGAAACCGTCACCATGGTGGCGGGCTCCAGCGGAGGCGGATTCGGCGGCGCGAACTCCGCCATGATCAACGTTCAACTGAAACCGGTGGGGGTTCGCCAGTCCACCTCCGACCAGGTGATCGCCCGTCTGCGCCGCCAGACTTCGGGCGTGCCTGGGGCCACCATGTTCCTGCAGAACTCCCAGGACGTGCGCATCGGCGGCCGGCAAAGCAACGCGCAATACCAGTACACGCTGCAGGGGCCCAGTTTCGACTCGCTGGCGATATGGGGGCCGAAACTTCTGGACCGGCTTTCGACTCTTCCCGAGATTGCCGACGTCAGCTCCGACCAGCAGAATTCCGGCTTGTCGTCCAATGTGGTCATCGACCGCGATACCGCATCGCGCCTCGGTCTCACGGCGCAAGCCGTGGACTCCGCGCTGTACGACGCTTTCGGCCAGCGCCAGGTCTCGGTGATGTACAAGTCGATTAATCAGTACCACGTGGTTCTGGCCCTGCAGCAGCAGTGGTGGGAAAGCCCGGACTTCCTGAAAACCATCTACGTGCAGACGCCCAGAGGCACCGACGTTCCTTTGTCGACCTTCACCCACTTCACGCAGGGGATCACGCCCATTTCGCTGCCGCACCAGGGGCAGTTCCCGGCAACCACGCTTTCGTTCAACCTCGCGGAAAATGTCGCGCTGAGCGACGCCGTGGCGGCCATCAAGCGGGCCGAAGTGGAGATGGGCCTGCCTGCCGACATCACCGGCAGTTTCGCCGGCACGGCGCGGGCGTATCAGGAAGCGCTTCAGAATCAGCCCATCCTGATCGCCACGGCGCTGCTCGCCGTTTATATCGTGCTGGGAATGCTGTACGAGAGCCTCATTCACCCTCTGACCATCATCTCCACGCTGCCGTCGGCCGGCGTCGGTGCGCTGGTGGCCATGGTCCTGTTCAAGAGCAATCTGGACCTCATGGGCATGATCGGAATCATCCTGCTGATCGGCATCGTGAAGAAGAACGCTATCATGATGATCGATTTCGCGCTGGCGGCCGAACGGAACGAAGGGATGAATTCGCGGGATGCCATCCACCAGGCCTGCCTGCTGAGGTTCCGGCCCATCATGATGACGACCATGTGCGCGCTGCTGGGTGGCATGCCGTTGGCGCTCGGATGGGGCGCCGGAGCGGAGTTGCGCAAGCCTCTTGGAATTGCTATCGTAGGCGGCCTGGTGGTCAGCCAGATGTTGACTCTGTTCACCACGCCCGTGATTTATCTTTATTTTGACCGGCTTCGCAAGCGTTTCACCCGGCGCCAGCCGGGTTACCGGCATCGTCCCGGTTTTCTGATTCCCGGCGGAGTCCCGGAGAGCGGCGATTGATGACGCGACTTTGGAAAATCCCGGTTCTTGTTTCTCTCCTCTGCTCGGGTTGTACCATCGGCCCGCGATACCAGCGGCCCGTGGCACAGACGCCGGCGGCCCTCAAGGAAATGGCCGGCAACGACCAGTGGAAGATGGCGGCTCCGGGCGACAGCCTGCCCAAGGGCAAGTGGTGGGAGATTTTTGGCGATCCGGAGCTGAACCGGCTGGAAGAGTTGGTCAACATCAATAACCAGAACGTAAAAGTGGCGGAAGCCCAGTTCCGGCAGGCGCGCGCAACGGTTTTGGCCAATCACGCAAACTACTATCCCACCATCGGATCGAACCCGTCGATCTCCCAAAGCTACGTTGAAAAAAAGGCCAACCACAGCTTCTCGTTACCCGCGGTCGCGACTTGGGAGCCGGATCTGTGGGGCCGGGTTCGTACGACGGTCCAGAGCGCGGTGAGCAGCGCGCAGGTGAGCGCGGCCGATCTCGAAAATATCCGGCTGAGCCAGCAGGCGCTGCTGGCCACCGATTATTTTTTGCTGGCGGCGCAGGACATGCAGCTAAAGGTGCTCAGTGGCACGATCGAAACCTACGAAAAAAACCTGCAGCTTACCGTCAACCGTCACGCCGGCGGAGTTGCTTCGAGGTCCGATATCACCCTGGCCCAGACCCAGCTTGCGGCTGCGAAGGCCCAGAGTGCGGAGATGCGCATCGCGCGGGCGCAGGACGAGCACGCGATCGCCATGCTGACCGGCCAGCAGCCGGCCTCCCTCGAGATTGGCGTCAGCACGATCGGCGGCCCGCCTCCGCCCATTCCGGTGGGTGTTCCCTCATAGCTTCTCGAGCGGCGTCCCGACATCGCGGCCAGTGAGCGCCAGGTGGCCACCGCCAACTCGAACATCGGTCTTGCCGAGACCGCTTACTATCCCACATTGACTCTCTCCGCAAGCCCGGGTTTTATTTCATCGAGCCTGGTGAATCTGTTCACCTACGCGAGCCGCAGCTGGTCCGCGGGCCCTTCGCTCTCTCAGACGCTGTTTGATTTTGGCCGCCGTGGCGCCGCGGTGGAGGGCGCCCAGGCCGCATACGACGCAACCGTTGCCTCTTACCGCCAGACGGTTCTTTCCGCCTTTCAGGAAGTCGAGGACGATCTTGCGGACTTGCGCTATCTTGCCGAAGAGGCGGTGCGGGAGCAGGAAGCCGTGGTAGCCGCCCAGGAGGCGCTGGGTCTCGAGATGGACCGGTATCGGGCGGGAACGGATTCCTATCTGAACGTCATCACCACCCAGATCATCCTGTTAGGCGACGAGCAGACCGCCATCACCATCCTGCAGCGGCGCATGAGTGCGGCGGTGGATCTCATCAAGGCCCTCGGCGGCGGTTGGGACGCCTCGACCTTACCGTCGGTCAATGTTCTTCGTTCGTCCGCGCTGGATCCGAAGAGCACGCCAAACGCGGCTCCGGCGTCCAGCAAGTAGGCGGAATCCAGGTGGTGGGAGCCTGCCACACGCGCACCTGCCGCGCTACACGGTCCGCCCGGTAAGCCCGAAGTGCGGCGCCGCCGCCAGCATATGCCGATCGCTGGTCCAAACCTCGCGCGCGTCGGCATCCAGCGCTGTGGCAAGGTGAACGGCATCCCCGGCGCGGAGATAAACTCCGGCGGGCGCCGAGCTCACCAGGGCCACCGTTCGCCGCAACAAACCGTCGGTCACCGGAATCAGACACCAAAGGCCGGCTTCCACGTGTTCGGAGAAGGCGCGCAGCAATTCGTGAAACTGACCCTGATCGAGAGATCCGTCCCGCATGTGGCGGTGGAACGCGCACGCCACCTCACCCTGAGCCCATGCGGATGAAACCAAGGCATCGGCTTTCCGAATCAGCTTCCGCACAGCCGGCGAATCATGCTCGTTCACGTAGAACTTTGCGATGTACGCCGAATCGAGGTACATAAGTCAGCGGTCTTGTTCCAGGAACCTTCCGCTGTCTCCCGGCACTTTCGGGAATCCCTTCCAGAACCGCGTCATGTCGGGCAACTTGGGACGCGTGCGCCGTTTGCTCAGGGAGCGCAACTCGGCGACCGGCTCGCCACGGCGTTGGATCACGATTACCGTTCCGCCGGCCGCCTCCCGCACCAACTCCGACGTCCGGATGTGAAGATCGCGGATCGAGGCCTTCTTCATGTGCTACATTGTAGCACAACGGGGCCTACTCGCTGATTTCGAAGCTCGGCCCCTGCTGCCCCACTTCCAGGATCCGCTGCGCCGCGTTGCGCGCCATCTCCAGGTACGGCTCGCCCTGGCCCTCCAGCAGCACCACCGGCTTGCCGGTGTCGCCGCCGATCCTCACTTGCGGATCGAGCGGCAGCTCCGCGAGAAAGTGCACCTTCATCTCGGCCGCCGTCCGCCGGCCCCCGCCGTGGCTGAACACGTCGATGCGTTCCTGGCAGTGCGGGCAGACCAGGTAACTCATGTTCTCGACCACCCCCAGAATCGGCACCTTCACCTGGTGGAACATCGCGATCGCCTTGCGCGCATCTTCCAGCGACACGTCGGAAGGCGTGGTGACCACGATCGCCCCGGTGATCGGCGCGGTCTGGATCAGCGAAAGCTGCACATCGCCCGTGCCCGGCGGCAGGTCGATCACCAGAAAATCCAGATCGCCCCAGTCCACCCCGCGCAGAAACTGCTGGATGACGCTGTGCAGCATCGGCCCGCGCCACACCAGCGGCTTGTCGCCGGGATTCAGGAACCCCATTGACATCAGCTTGACGCCAAACTGGTCCAGCGGCTGGATGCGCTCGCCGTAGGCCATCGGCGTCCGGTTGATCCCCATCATCAGCGGCACGTTGGGACCGTACACATCGGCATCCATCAGGCCGGCCCTGTATCCCAGGGAAGCCAGCCCGACCGCCAGGTTCACCGCCACCGTGGTCTTGCCCACACCTCCTTTTCCGGAGCCGACCGCGATCAGGCTCTTCACACCGGCAATCGGCATCTTGGGCATTTGGCCCGGCTGGTTGGGGGTCATGGTTTCTATCGTAACAGGGGAATGCGCGGCGACTTGTTCTTCGCGGCTGCCGGCCGGCCCCTCCTACAGCGAATACGTGTGGAAGATGTAAACGTAGGTGGGAGCCACACCGGGAGTCGTTTTCAAAAGAAAAGTTCCCGGATACACGTAGCCGTAGCCGGCTCCCGTTTGAAAGTGGCGCCACTTGAAGGTGACAAACACGTCCGTCTCCTGTCCCACGTGGCGCCCCGCCGACCCGTTCGCCGAGGTCGCGATGGACTTCCCCGAGCCGTTGTACAAGGAGTCCCGCGCGCTCGCCAGCCAGAAGTTGTTGTACATGAAATTCACGGCAAAACTCTTGGTTAGGCCGTAAGTCGCGACCGACCTCAGGTTGTGGATGTTTCGCCAGCCGAACAGGTCCTCGTGTCCGAACTTGTCGTGGTTGGCGGCGTAGAGCTGGTCGAATGTGCGGCTCAGCGAAGTGTCCTGCGGATTTCGCGCTCCCGAGGCGAACTTGTACTCTCCCGAAACATCCAGCGGCTTCCCCACCGCCGTCCACCGCCGGCTGAAACTGGAAAACCAGGCTTCCGCACGGTGCTGCGCCGGCCCCACCGTCCCGTTTTGCGCGGCCCCTTCCACGCTGTACTTGACGCCCTCCACCAGCGGACCCGCCAGGCGAAAGCCGAGCGTGTTGACGCCCAGCCTGTCGGTTCCCGCCGCCTTGCTGCCGCCGGTGAACCCGCCCGGCCGGTTCTGGTCGTGCCGCAGCAGGTATACATCCACCGAGTTCTTCCCCAGGACATCGGCAAACGTGTCGTAGGTGCCCCACACGCGATCCCCCAGGTCCGGGTGGTTGAACTCGCCGATGATCACCTTCACCGGTGACACCATCAGCACTTCAAACCGCGCCCGCGGCGTCGTGTAGTAAGCCCGCCCGTTATCGTAGGTGCGGGAGAGGTTGCTCCACTGCGGCGTGCCGATCAGCCGCCCTTCGCCGTAGTTCAGCATCATGCGTCCGGCCGTCATGCCGAAGCCGGTCTTGCCCTCCGGAAGCACCTCGATGTAGCCCTCCTGCAGATCGATCGGGTCACGGATCGTATTGGGCGCGTTCGCCCCGTACCAGGGCGCGCGCGAGTCCTGTGCCATCCCCGAAAATTTCAGCCACTTGAAAGGTTGATAGGTAAGCGAAATACGGGTGCGCACCAGGGCCGTCTCGATATCCGGGTCCTTTCCGAAATTGGTCCCCGTCCTGGATTCGAACCGGACCCGCTGCTCGACTCCCAGCTTCAGCTTCCCTTCGGTTTCGGTATCGATGTATTCCGCCAGGCGCGAGCCGACGTCCCAGTCCTGTGCCTTGAGCCGCGCTCCGGCGAACCAGAGCGCGCTGATCGCACACACCACCACCTTTACGGTTATGAAATGTTTCATGGGTTGTTGTCGCGCGCGGCTCGAAACGGGAGCGGTGGCCGGCAGGCCTTTTTCAGAATCCTGCCAGGGATCGGCGCAAAATCCTTCCTTTACTTTCGACCCCCTGGAATGCTAGCCTAAGTGTCTCATAATGCGTACAGTTGACTTGATTCAGCGCAAGCGCGACGGTGGCGAGCTTGCCCCCGAAGAAATTGAATTCCTGGTGGAAGGCTACACCAACGGCGATATTCCAGATTATCAGATGTCGGCCTTCTTGATGGCCGTCTTCTTCTCTGGCATGACCGACCGCGAGGTCAGCCGGCTCACCGAATGCATGCTCCGGTCCGGCGACACCGTGGACCTCTCGGGCATCCCCGGCATCAAGGTGGACAAGCACTCCACCGGCGGCGTGGGCGACAAAACCAGCCTCATCGTGGCCCCCCTGGCAGCCGCAGCGGGTGTCGTCGTGCCCATGATGTCCGGCCGCGCCTTGGGACACACCGGCGGCACCCTGGACAAGCTCGAATCCATCCCCGGACTCCGCACCAACCTCAGCGCCGAGCAGTTCCAGAAACAGCTCTCCGAAATCGGCCTCTGCTTCATCGGCCAGACCGATCGCCTCGCTCCCGCCGACCGCAAGCTCTACGCCCTCCGCGACGTCACCGCCACCGTGGAGTCCATTCCGCTCATCTCCTCCTCCATCATGTCCAAGAAGCTGGCCGAAGGCGTCGACGCGCTGGTGCTCGACGTCAAGGTGGGCAGCGGCGCTTTCATGAAGAAGCAGGTCGACGCGCGCCGCCTCGCCCAGACCATGGTCGGCATCGGCCGCCGCATGGACAAAAAGGTGCAAGCCCTCATCACCGACATGAGCCAGCCCCTGGGCTACGCCATCGGCAACGCACTCGAGGTCATGGAAGCCTCGCAGACCCTCCAGAACGCGGGCCCCGCCGACCTCACCAAGCTCTCCATCGAGCTGGCCGCGCGCATGATCTTCCTCGGCAAGAAGACGCCCACCCTCGAAGACGCCCGCCGCCTCGCCGAACAGCATCTGGTCGATGGCTCGGGCTACAAGAAGTTCAAGCAGGCCGTGGCCGCTCAGGAAGGCAACGCCCAGGCCCTCGACAAATTCGAGCTCTTGCCCAACGCCACCGGAATGCGCGAAATCACTTCGCCCCGCGGCGGCTACGTCACCTCCATCGACGCTCAAGATATCGGCGTCGCCTCCAACATGATCGGAGCCGGCCGCGACAAGAAGGAGGATGCCATCGATCCCGCCGTGGGCATCATCCTCGAAGTCAAGGCCGGCGAGAAGGTCGATGCCGGCTCCGTGCTCTGCCGCCTCTATTACACCAAGGAAGACCGCGTCGACGATGCCGCCGACATGGTCGAAGACGCCTTCCGCATCTCCGGCCAGAAGCCCGACGAGCGGGAACTGATCCTGGAAGTCGTTGGCTGAAATGGGCCGCTTCACCGGCCTGCTCGGCCTTGTCGTCATCCTCGCCGTCGCCTGGCTGTTCTCCTCCCACAAGCGCGCCATCAAGTACCGCCTCATCGCCTGGGGACTCGGCCTGCAGTTTGCCTTCGCCGTCATCGTGTTGAAGACGCCCGCCAGCGAGGTCCTGCGGGCCGTCAGCAACGGCGTCGCCGCCATGTTCGGATACGCCGAAGCCGGCAGCACTTTCGTATTCGGGCAATTGGGCGCGGCCAATCCCCCGATCGGTTTCGTGTTCGCTTTTCAGGTGCTGCCCATCATCATCTTCATTGCCTCGTTCTTCGCCATCCTGTACCACCTGGGCATCATGCAGCGCGTGGTCAAAGTCATGGCCATCGCCATGCAGAAAGTGATGGGCGTCTCCGGCGCCGAGTCGCTCAACGTGGCGGCCAGCATTTTCATGGGCCAGACCGAAGCGCCGCTCACCATCAAGCCCTTCCTCGCGGGCATGACCGAGTCCGAGTTGTTCACCATCATGACCTGCGGCATGGCCCACGTTTCGGGCGCGGTGATGGCCGCCTACGTGGGGGTCGGCCACGTGGAGATCCGCCACCTGCTGACCGCCGTGATCATGACCGCGCCGGCCACCATCATGCTGGCCAAGATCTTCGTGCCCGAGACCGAAAAGCCGGCCACCGCCGGCAAAGTGGAAATCAGCGTCGAGAAGACCGCGGTCAACGTGATCGATGCCGCCGCGCAGGGCGCCGGCGACGGCCTGCGCCTGGTGTTGAATATCGGCGCCATGCTCATCGCGTTCCTGGCGCTGATCGCCCTGATGAACGGCATCATGGGCTGGGCCCACGTGCATGCCGGCTGGTTTCCCGAATCGCTGCAGAAGCTCTTCGGCTGGATCTTCGCTCCTGTCGCCTGGGTGCTGGGCGTGCCGTGGCAGGACGCGGGGACCATCGGCAGCTTGCTGGGCACCCGTTTGGTCACCAATGAAATGGTGGCGTTTCAGCAGCTCGGGCCCTTGAAGGACACCCTGGCGCCGCGGTCCTTCACCATCGCCACGTTCGCCTTGTGCGGGTTTGCCAACCTGAGTTCCATCGCCATCCAGATCGGCGGCATCGGCGCCCTGGCCCCCAACCGCAAATCCGACCTGGCGCGCCTCGGCTTGCGCGCCGTAGCGGCAGGCTCCATGGCCAACTTCATGTCGGCCTGCATCGCAGGGATGTTCTTGTGATCGACAAAGCCGGCGATTACATCCAAAATCGCATTGCACGCCGGCCCGAAATCGGCGTGGTCCTGGGCAGCGGACTCGGCGCCTTCGCCGAAGAACTCACCGGGAGCGTCGAAATCCCCTATTCCGAAATTCCCGGCTGGCCGCCCTCCACTGCCGTCGGCCACGCCGGCAAGCTCATCGTTGGCAGCCTGGGACCGGCCGCCGTCGCCGTCATGTCGGGCCGCGCTCACTTGTACGAAGGAAACACCGCCGCGCAGGTGGTCCTCGGCGTCCGCGTCTTGCACTCTCTGGGCGTGAAGTCGATCGTCTTCACCAACGCCGCCGGCGGCATCAACCTGGCGCTCGAGCGCGGCGGCCTGGTGCTCATCTCCGATCACATCAACCTCCAGGGAACCAGCCCCCTCGTCGGCCCCAATGACGACCGCCTCGGCCCCCGTTTCCCCGACATGTCCGACGCCTATTCGCGCGCCTTCCGCGAGATCGCCAAGCTGGTGGCCGCCGAGCAATGCATCCCCATCGCCGAAGGCGTCTATGCCGCCATGCTCGGTCCGTCCTACGAAACCCCCGCCGAAATCCGCTACCTGCGCGCCATCGGGGCCGACGTGGTGGGCATGTCCACCGTGCTCGAAGCCATCGCGGCCAACCACATGGGCATGCGGGTGCTGGGCATCTCCTGCGTCACCAACATGGCCGCCGGCATCCTGCCGCAAAAAATCCATCACGAGGAAGTGCTCGAAACCGGCCTGATGGTGCGCGACACCCTCGTCCGCTATCTGAAAGCCCTGTTGCCCAGGCTCGCCGAGGCGGCATGAGCCACCCGCTCCTCGCCGCCGCGCTGGCGGCCCGCCAGAACGCGTTCGCGCCGTATTCCAAATTCCAGGTCGGCGCCGCCCTCGAAGACGACGGCGGCCGTATCCACACCGGCTGCAACATCGAAAACGCCACCTACGGCCTCACCATCTGCGCCGAGCGCGTCGCCGTCTTCAAAGCCCTCTCCGAAGGCGTCCGCAAATTCCGCCGCATCGCCATCGCCGCCGATACCGATTCGCTCACGCCCCCCTGCGGCGCCTGCCGCCAGATCCTCTGGGAGTTCTGCGGCAACATCGAAATCGTCCTGGTGAACCCGCGCGGCAAAACCGAAACCCTCCACTTGCAGGATCTATTCCCCAGGCCATTCGATGTCTCCTATCTCTAAGCTCTTGTGGGGCAGGTTGTCAACCTGCGGCGGGTTGTCAACCCGCCCGGCGAGCGAAGCTCGCCTGCTCGCCAGAGACGTTCCCAAACGGACCGTCCGCCGCTCGTCTCGACGTAACGCGGGCGCCCTTCCGAGCCGCGGGCGTAAGCAAGCGGTCCTCCTCTCCCTCCTCTTCGCCGCCACCCTCTCCGCCGAGCCGGCCGACTGGATCTGGAGCGCCCGCTACGTCATCACCGAGGACGCCCAGCATCGCGTCATCGAAAACGGCGCCGTGGCCATCCGCGGCGATCGCATCGTGGGCGTGGGCCGCAAAACCGAAATCGACGCGCGCTTCCAAACCGCCCGCCGCCTCGACCGCCCCGATGCCATCCTCGCCCCCGGCCTCGTCAACACCCACACCCACGCCGCCATGTCGCTCTTCCGCGGCATTGCCGACGACCTCAACCTCCAGCAGTGGCTCGAAAACTACATCTTCCCCGCCGAAGCCAAAAATGTCTCCCCCGACTTCGTGCGCTGGGGCACGCGCCTCGGCTGCCTCGAGATGCTCCTCGGCGGCACCACCACCTTCACCGACATGTATTACTTCGAAGACGTGGTGGCCGAAGTCGCCAAAGAGGCCGGCATGCGCGGCGTCCTGGGCGAAACCATCATCGGCTTCCCCGTGGCCGACAACAAGACCCCCGCCGACGCACTGCGCTTCACCGAAAAATATCTCGCGCGCTTCCGCGGCGACCCGCTGGTCGTCGCCGCCGTCGCTCCCCACGCGCTCTACACCAATTCCGACGAGACCCTCAAAGCCTCGCGCGCCCTCGCCGACAAATTCAACGCGCCGCTCGTCATCCACCTCTCCGAAACCAAAAAGGAGAACGACGACACGCTCGCCCAGCGCCACATGACTCCCACCCAGGTGCTCGACTCCCTGGGCGTGCTGACCGGACGCACCGTCGCCGCGCATTGCGTCTGGGTGAACGATGCCGACATGGCCATCCTGAAGGCGCGCGGCGTCGGCGTGGCGCACTGCCCTTCGAGCAACATGAAACTCGCGAGCGGCGTCGCGCCGGTCGTGCGCATGCTGGCGCTCGGCCTCGCCGTCGGACTCGGCCCCGACGGCCCCGCCGGCAGCAACAACGATTTCAATCTCTTCGAAGAGATGGACCTCGCCGCCAAGCTCCAGAAGGTGACCACCTTCGATCCCCAAGCCCTGCCCGCTGCCACCGCTCTCGAAATGGCCACCATCCGCGGCGCCCGCGCCCTGGGACTCGATCGGGAAATCGGATCGCTCGAGCCCGGCAAGCGCGCCGACCTCATCACCGTCCGCCTCGACCGGCCCAACGCCGTCCCGCTCTACGACCCGATTTCGCAGATGGTCTACGCGCTCAAGGCCGAAGATGTCCGCGACGTCATGGTCAACGGCAAACCAGTGGTCCGCGACGCCAGGATCCTCACGCTGAACGAGCCGCAGATCCTCCGGATGGCCGCCGAATATCGCGCCAGGATCAGTGCCTCTCTCAGGTAATTCGCGCGCGTAGGCCGGCCGGAACCCCGGCGCTCGCCGAAGATCGCTCAAAACATTAAACACAAAAAAAAGGTTGTGTTTCACTAATTCTCGATTAGAATTGAATCGAAATCCTTGGGCTCCTGAGGGCTGGGGCATGAACGATTCGGCTTGGAAGCGGCTGATCGAAAAGATCCACGAGAGCAACGTCGTCCCCATCCTTGGACCGCGTCTGCTGGTGGGCGCCGACGGACAGAGTTCTCTCGAGGCGCAGATTGCCCAAAGCGTGCTCGATCGTAGCCGCAACGAACTCGAGGCCTCCGGCAGGAACATTGGGGCGGCCCCGCTCCCGCCGTTTCGGGAACTGAACGAGTTGGTTGCGCGGTTGCGGGGGATTGTCGACCCGCAGGACCTTTACGACTATGTGCACGAAGCCATCCGCGAAGCGACCTCGAGCGCGAAGTTCGAAATTCCCGCACCCATCCGTCAGTTGTCGGAAATCGCCGATTTTCGGCTGTTCGTGACGCTGACGCCGGATGACCTGCTGGCCCGCAGTCTGAGGCGGCGTTGCACCGTGCAGGAAGTCGTTCACTCGCCAAGTCTGCCGACCAGTGAGGGGAGGGACTTGCCCCGCGACTGGAAAGAGAGGCCCGGCGAAGCGTATGTGCTGTACCTGTTTGGCAAGGCGCGCTCGGCGCCGATGTTCGCCATCCACGACGAGGACGTGCTGGAGTACGCCCACAATGTGATCACTCGCGGCAGCCAGGTGCCCACCGGCTTCCTCGATGAATTGCAGCAGCGCAATCTGCTCCTGGTGGGGTGCAACTTCCCGGATTGGCTCACCCGGTTTTTCCTGCGTGCGACAAATCGCAAACGGCTCTCGGAGAAGGCCAATCGATCGTGGGTGATCGAGCCGCTGCTGCCGGAGGAAAGTCTCACTTGCTTCCTCCGCAGCTACAGCAAGGAGACCGAGATTCTGTCGCAGACCCCGCCGGTGGAGTTTGTCGCCGAATTGCACCAGCGTTGGATGGCGGAGCATGGCGCCGGGTTAGGAAGCGCTGGCCGCCAGGGGGAAGAGGTTATTCCACGGGGAGCCATGTTCTTTATCAGCTATTCGCGGGGCACGGACCAGGCCCGGGCCCAGGAATTGTTCCAGGCGCTGCTGGGGCTGGGTGTCACGGAGAGCGAGGTGTGGTTCGATCGCAACTCGGTTGAGCCGGGTGAGGATTTTAAGCGCCGGATCATCGAAGGCATCCACGGCTGCCGCTACTTCCTGCCGCTGCTTTCGCGGGCCGCCGACAGCCGGGAGGAGGGCTTCGTCTTCACCGAGTGGCGCGAAGCGAGTGAGCGTAAGCGGGGAATGAACCGCGAGTTCCTCTTGCCGATCATCGTCGACGTCGAGTACGAACCCGAGAAGTACCAGAGCCGTCCGGTATGGGAGTGGAGGCAGCAGAGCCTGCACTTCGGGCACGCGTCCCAAGGAGACCCGGACAACCAATTAGTGGACAAGCTCAGGAATCTCGTGCGCGACGCGCGCCGGGGAAGCGCGGCGTGACTCCCATCCGCAATCGCGTGGCCGGCGCAACCGAGGCTCCTGAAGAACCTGTTGCGGGGAACCGCGCGAAACTGGACGCCGAAAACCCATGGCCCGGCCTGGATGCCTACGGGGAGGACTCGAGGGATTTCTTCAAAGGCCGCCACGAGGAAGCCGCCGAGTTGATGCGCCTGATCCGGCTGTCGGCGCTGACGGTGGTGTATGGCAAGTCGGGGCTGGGCAAGACTTCGCTGTTGCAGGCCGGTTTGTTCCCGCTGTTCCGGGCCGAGCACTATTTGCCGGTGTATTTGCGCCTGGATTTCTCCGGCAGGGTGAGGGAACCGCCGCTCAAGCAGGTATTGCGGCGCCTGAAAGACGCGCTCGCCGAGGCAAAGGCTGAATTTCCCGAGCCCGCCCCCGACGAATCCTTATGGGAGTACCTGCACCGCAAGGACCTGGAGATCTGGAGCACGGACAACTATCCACTGACTCCGGTATTGGTGTTCGACCAGTTCGAGGAGCTGTTTTCTCGAAGCGGCGGCAACCTCGAGCTGATCCGGCAAGTCTTCGACGACCTGGCTGACCTGATCGAGAACCGTATTCCAGCCGAACTGGCCGAGGAAACGGCGGGCGAGAGGCGGTCGCGATTCGACCTGTTCTCGCAGCCCTTTCGAATCATCCTTTCGTTCCGCGAGGATTTCCTTCCCGAGATGCGTGCGTGGGAAAAACAGGTTCCCTCCCTGCTGCGGAGCTACTGGCGGCTGGAACCGATGTCCCGCTCGTGCGCCATCCAGGCGGTGGAGGAGGCCGGAAAGGCCGTGCTCGACGACGGCGTTGCGGCGCAAATCGTCGATTTCGTAGGGAAATCGGACCATCCGGCGGCGGCGGATGGAACGTCCGGGATGGCCATCGAGCCCGTGCTCCTGAGCCTGTGTTGCACTCAATTGAATTTGGGGCGGGCGCCCGGGGCCAGGATCGACAAGGCGCTGCTGGAGGGCGCCGGTGAGGGCATTCTGGAGAAGTTCTATCGCGGCGCGCTGGAGGATCCGGAGGTGAAAGGGCCGCCCGAAGTGGCGCTCTTCATTGAGGACAAACTGGTCCAGGGCGGCTTTCGTGGCGACTATCCTAGGCAGGAGGCGCTGGATAATAACAAACTGACCGAAAAGCAACTGGCGGCATTGACCGACAGGCTGCGGCTGCTCCGAATTGTTCCCCATGCCGATACGGCGCGCATCGAATTGATTCACGACCGGCTGGTGCCGGTGATTTCGAAGGCTCGCGACCAACGGATGATCCGGGAACGCCAGGAGGAGCAGGAGCGCAAGGCTACCGAGGCGGAAACCGAGCGGGACAAGGAGCGGGCCCGCAGTGAAGAATTGCGCCGCAGTCTTAAGGCTGCCACGCGCAACCGCAACATCGCCATAGCCGCCGCGGTCGCAAGTTGCATGGTGCTGCTATGGGGATGGAGCGAGCGGAGAGCCAAAGAACTGGTGAAGCTCAAAGGGGCGGTGAGTGTGGACACCGCGCGCCTGGCCGAGGGGATGCTGGCGTTGGGAGTGGGCCGGGAGCCTTTGGAGCAGACCATGTATCGGGGGCTCGCCGCGTATCGTTTGACCGAAAAGGGAATGTCGCAGGCCCGGGCGGCCAGCCTGACTGCTTTGCATTGGGTGCTGGAGAGCTTTGGCCATCTTCGCAAAGCCGTCACCATTGACAGCCTCATGCCCACTCCGGCTTTGAGTTACAGTCCCGACGGAAAGATTCTGGCAGTGGGCGGAGAGGACGGCCAGGTCCGCCTGTTGGACGGCGAGACTTACCGGGAACTGGACAAACTCGACTGTCACCCGCCGCCCCATGAGTCCGTGTGGTCGCTCTCCTTCGGCCGCGACGGTAAGCGGCTGGCGGCCGGGTATATCTGGAATGGCGAGAGTGCGAAAAGCAGCGGCTTGGTCTGTGTCTTCGATATAGACAAACGCCGGATCCTGAAGAGTTGGTCCGCGGCGCAGCTTTGGCATAAGCCGGCAAGCATCTATAGCGTGGCCTATGGCGTCAAGGCCGGAAAAGAATTCGTCGTCTCCGGCGGAAGCGATGGGATCCTGCGTGTGTTGGACGTCGAGACCGGGGAGGCCCGCGAGAGTCCCGCGCAACAAGCGGAAGTGGTTGCAGTCGCGGTGAGTGCCGACGGCCGCACGGCGGCTTCCGGAGGCGCGGACAAGATGATCCGCATCTGGAACCTTGACGACCTCGGCAGTCCTGATCCGAAGCCGCGGCGCGAGCTGCCAGGGCACCAGGCAACCATCCAGCAGATCGAGTTTTCCCGTGTCGACCCGTCCAAGCTGGTTTCGGCCGGCGATGACGGGCGCATCATGGTGTGGAACGTCGAACGCGGGTGCCGCGTGCAAGAGAGCAAGGAGCAGAAAAACAGGATTTACGGGATTGCCATCCGCCCGAATGGGGCGTTGGTAGCCGCGGCGGGCGCGGATGGAAATGTGCGATTGTTCCCCATTTCGACGGGAGACCTGCCATGCGTCCCGCAGAAGGCGGCTCGGGCGTCGAAGATTGCCGGCGAGCCGGAGTTCGACGTGGTCAACGATGGCATCTTGGCGGGGCACGGAGGATTGGTTCTGGCCGTCGCGTGGAACGGCGCGGGGACCCGCCTGGCTTCCACCGGGCAGGACGGATCCATTCGCATCTGGGGCCCTGCAACCAGCAGCTTTTCGCTGGCGCAGCTGCTCTTGGGAACCAATGCGAAACCTGCTTCGGCCTTCACCGGCGTGACCAAGGTGGCGGTCAGTCCCGACGGACGAACGGTCGCCGCCGGTGACGACTCCGGCTTTATCCATGTGTGGGATCGGCCGGCGGAAAACACGGAGCCTTTGATGCTCTACGCCACTGCGAGCTGGAAGGCGCACACTGGCGCCGTCGGCGCGCTGGCATGCATTCGGATGGGAGACCGGATCGTACTGGTCTCCGGCGGCGCCGACGGCAGTCTGAAAAGGTGGGATGTCGCTAATGGCAGCCTTATCGCTCCGGAAATGGTTGATGACGCCGGGCCGATTCGTTCGATCGCGCTGTCACCCGACGGGAAGACGCTCGCCGCTGGAAGCAGCGACGGCACCGTCCGCCTTTGGGACGCCGCCAGTGGCGCACGGAAGCAAAGGCTCGAGAAACGCAAGGAAACGTCGCAGGAATACCAACTCTATGCGGTCGGCTTCAGCGCCGACGGGAAGCACCTGGCTGTGGGAGACTCTCACTCCGATAGCGTTCTGATTCGCGATCTCGAAAAAGACGAAGCCGAACGCGTATTGACGGGCCACATCTACTCGGTCAGGGCGTTTTCCCGCGCTGCGGACAAGTGGCTGCTCTCGGCTGGGCAGGATGGCAGCGTCCTCGAATGGGAGCAATCCACGCTGAGCCGGCCTCCGGCGGAAAGCCTGAAGAAACTGGATGAATTCAAATACCGGATGGGGTTTCGGAACCTCAAGCCGCTGAGATCCATGGATGTCAGCGCGGACGGAGCGTGGATCGTCACGGGAGGGGCAGACGGGCAGGTTCAGTTATGGGATGGGGTAGAGCACGTCCTGATCGGTTCGGGCTTCCTTGGGCATGACGCGGAAATCCGGTCCGTGGCAATGGCGCCCGATGGGAGCTTCTTCGTGACCGCGGACACTTCGAAAATCCTGGTGTGGCCCGGGCCCGACCGGTGGGCCGGCTTGATCTGTTCCAAGCTCGTCTCGAACATGAGCGGCAAACAGTGGCGGGAGTGGGTATCGCCGAAGATTCCTTATGAGGAACAGTGCGTCGGGTTGAAGCGCGCTCCGGACTAGCCAACGAATCTCCCGCGCCCGCAAGCGCGCCGGCCTTGTCACCGTCCCGCTCTACGACCCGGTTTCGCAGATGGCCTGCGCGCTCCTATACCATGCGCGAGTAAACAAACAACACGATCAGCGCTCCGATGAGCGCCATGAAGAAGCCCGCCGGGTGGCCTTCCCGGTACATGCCGGTCATCCGGCCGATCAGGCCTCCCAGCCACGCGCCGACCAGGCCCAGAACCATCGTCAGGATCAGGCCCATGTGCTGCCCGCCTGGCATCACCGCGCGAGCCACCAAACCAATGACCAGTCCGAAGAGGGCGTGCAAGAGCATGTGTATCATATGATCGTTCCTCCCTTTCCGATGTCGTGAGCGGCGGCCGTCTACTTTCCGGCGCTAGCCGCTTCACCCCAGAGCGTGGGGTACACCAGCCCCGCGATCGCCGCCCCCACAATCGGCGCCAGCCAGAATAGCCAGAGCTGCTCCAGGGCCCATCCGCCGACGAACACCGCGGGCCCGGTGCTGCGCGCGGGATTGACGGATAAGTTCGTGACCGGAATGCCGATCAGGTGAATCAGCGTCAACCCCAAGCCGATGGCAATCGGCGCGAACCCTTGCGGAGCGCGCCTGTCGGTCGACCCGAGAATGATCATGAGGAACATGAAGGTCAGCACGACTTCCGCCGTCAGGCACGAGACCAGCGGATACCCGCCCGGCGAATGTGCGCCGTATCCGTTGGATGCGAAACCGCCGCTCAAATCGAAACCGGGCTTGCCGCTCGCAATTACATACAAAACACCAGCCGCCACGATGCCGCCGATCACCTGCGCCGCGATGTAAGCGAGCAGTTCCGACGCGGGAAACCGCTTGCCCACGGCCAATCCTACGGACACCGCGGGGTTCAGGTGACAGCCCGAAATGTGGCCGATGGCGAACGCCATAGTCAAAACCGTCAACCCGAACGCCAGGGCCACGCCCAGAAAGCCAATACCGAGGTTTGGAAACGCGGCGGACAGGACGGCGCTGCCGCATCCCCCGAAAACCAGCCAAAATGTGCCGAGGAACTCGGCGCCAGCTCTTTTCCCCAGAGACATTGATTTCTCCTCTTCTGCACCGGCAGCCTCGATCTCGACCTCACGTCGTCCTGCCAGGGTCAGAGTTCCAGAATGCCCTTTCCTTCGAGCGTTTGCAAGGGTCCTCTTTCCCTTGTGTACTTCGGGGAACTTCCACGTCTTGCGGTCCGTATATCCTCGACATGGTAAACCTGACGCTCTTCGCAGGGGCGGCGATTCTCACACTTCTGGTGGGCCCGTCTTCGGCCTCCGGCCAGGCGCTCGACAAGCTCCAGCTCCGCAAGGTGCGGGCCGAGGCGGCCGAGTACCGCGGTACCAAGGCGATCCACATCACGCAAATCCCCGGCGCGCAAGGGGAGGACACGCTGGCCATCGTCGGCGGATCCGGGCTGCAGGATGGCGTGATTGAAGTGGACCTGGCCGGCGCTCCGGCGCCCGGCGCCTTCGGCGATGCGCGCGGCTTCATCGGCGTGGCATTCCGCGTCCAACCCGATGCCGCGAAGTACGAGTTGCTGTATCTGCGCCCGACCAACGGCCGCGCGGAGGACCAGCTTCGCCGCAACCATTCCACGCAATACGTCTCGTTCCCGGACTGGCCCTGGCAGCGCACGCGGCAGGAGACGCCTGGACTGTATGAATCCTACGTGGATCTCGAGCCGGGCGTGTGGACCAAGGTGAAAATCGTCGTGGCCGGCGCCAAGGTCCGGCTCTACGTTCACGATGCCCAGCAGCCGTGCCTGATTGTCAACGATCTGAAACTGCCTCCCTCGAAAGGCGCGATCGGACTCTGGACGGGCCCGGGCACAGACGGCTACTTCGCGAATCTGCGCGTCACTCCTCAGCCATGAGCCAGCCGGCCGGCAGCTCGCACCGCCGGCGCGCGTCACCCAAGCTAGTGTGGTGTCCACGAGATAACTGGACAGGATTAGCCTGCGCCTCTGGATACCGAAGCTACTGATCCTGGAGGATGCGTTTCCATTCCACCCTGGGCCTTTGGAAATTGATGAGCAGAGCCAGATCGGCCGCATATTCGCCCACGTAATGCCCTTTGTAGCAAACCGGGAATGAAACCTGAGCCTTGGAGTTGACAGCACCGAGCGCGAGCTGGGGCTGACGCGAAAGAGTCGGCCGAGTTTTCGCGCTTGCGGCGCGCTGATGTTTCGCTTTCCGGTGAGGGCCTCATGCACATGACTGCGCCGTCCAAAAACGGACTGGAGGTCCGTCGCCGTTTTCCCGGAGTGCTCCAGGAGAAACTGCAAGGGAGGAGAACCAGCCCGGATGATTCCAGTGTGGAGTATACTGAGGAGTAGAATCCACATATGGAAACCATCCAGGTTGTCCTCGATTCGAAACTATTGCGCGCCACGGAAGTGGCGGCGCGGCGAACGAAGTTGAATCGCTCCGCTCTGATTCGTGAGGCCATCCGGGCGCACCTGAAGAACCTCGAGACCAGGGAACGGGAACTGCGCGACCGCAAAGGCTATGAAGGCGGCCCAACGGACCCGGGGGACCTGTCCGGATGGGAAGCGGAGGCGATTTGGCCCGTGGAATAGCCAGGGGCGACATTCGGCTCTACCGTTTTGCTCATCCGGACAAGGCGAGGCCAGTCGTAGTGCTGACGCGCGACAGTGCCCTTGGATATTTGTCCACAGCGACGGTCGCGCCGATCACGTCCAGTATCCGAGGGGTTCCCTCCGAAGTGAGGTTGGACGAAGAAGATGGTATGAAGCGCCCCTGCGCGGTGAATCTTCACAACACAGTAACCGTGTCGCAGCAACGCTTGGGTAGGCGTGTCGCTCACCTCCCTCCACTGCGAATGAAGGAGGTGTGCGGAGCCCTGCGTTTTTCTCTGGGCTGCGACGCGGTCTAACCGCCCCTCGAATTTTGGCCGTCTCCCGGTCCCCACCAAAAGTCGCCCCCGGTAACTCTTGGAGATTCAACAGTTTGTAAAGCCTCGATCCCGAACGCGCAAACCCCGCCACCGCCGGTCACAAACGAAACAGATTTTTTTCGGCATGATTCGAAACGCCTTATGCGTTTACAGGGCCCGTGGGTCACCAACCTGCTGCTACAGTCGAATTGAGAAAGGCTTTACGGCGTGTTGAAAGGCTTGATCGGAGACCCAAACATCGTATCGGCGACAAAATGGCACGTCCGCCATCGCGCCCTCTCCGTCTCTTCCGCCGAAAAACGTCCACATAGTTGCGGAAAACACGCGGAACCGTATGCATGCTTACGGCCCAAAATTCATAACTCATTCATTCTTCACGAAGAGCACTCCGAAAATCCGTATGCATGCTTACGGTTTGTTGGAGTCTACGCCCCCGCCGCCACCCGGAGCCCGTAATCCGCATACCGGAATTCCGGCGGTATGCTGCTCCTCGCCGCGCACCGTGCGATCTTGATGTGGTGCCGCCACGCCCCGCCGCGCGACGCCCGCCGCGTGCCGCTCTCCGGCCCTCGCGGATTTTCCACGGGCGACACGTCGTAGTATCGCGGGTCGTACCAGTCCGAGCACCACTCGTGCACGTTCTCGCACATGTCGAACAGCCCGTACCCGTTCGGCTCCGACTTCCCCACCGGCTCCGGCCCGTCGATCCATCGCTCCGCATAACCCGCCCGCGACGTCACCGGCTCATCGCCCCACGGATACAGCTTCTGCTCCAGGCCGCCGCGCGCCGCGAACTCCCACTCCGCCTCCGTCGGCAGCCGCACTTCCCTCCCCCATTCGGCCGAGAGCCACCGGCAGTATTCCACCGCGTCGAACCAGTTCACCGAGGTCGCCGGCAGCGTGGCGCATTCGAACGCGAACTTCCGGAACGCCGCGAACTCCCGGTTGGTCACCTGGAAGCGGCACAGCCGGAATGGCGCAACCGCCACACGGTGAACCGGCTGCTCCTCATCGCGGCCGTTTTCCTGGCCCATGAGAAACTCGCCGCCGGGAATGAGCACCAGGTCGTTTGGGGTCATCTTCCAATAAGGAAAACTGCAGCTTTCGTTCGTTGTCGTCCACCCGGTCCAGCAGCACCCGCACCCGGTCGCCGATCGAAAACTCGCGGCGCGTGCGCTTTCCCACCACCTTGCGGACGTTCTCCTGATAAGTGTACTGATCGCCGGGCAGCGTGTCGATAGGCACCAGCCCTTCGATGAACAGCTCCGCCAGCTCCACGAAGAGCCCGTACTTGGCCGTGCTGATGATCAGCCCTTCGAAATCCTGGCCCACCCGCTCGGCCATGAACTTCACTTTCTTCCACTCCACCAGTTCCCGCTCCGCGTCCGCCGCGGCTCTCTCCGTCTGCGAGCAGTCGTCGGCGATGCGCGCCAGGTCCGTCCCCTGCCACAGCCGCATCAGCCGGTGCACCACCAGGTCCGGATACCGGCGGATGGGCGACGTGAAATGCGTATACGCCTCCGCGGCCAGCGCGAAGTGGCCGACATTCTCGGTGCTGTATCGCGCCTGTTTCAGTGAGCGCAGCATCAGGTAGCTGAGGATCCGTTCCTCCGGCTTGCCCTCGATCTTGGCCACCAGCCGCTGATAGTGCCGCGACGAAATCCGCAGCCCGCCGTCGGGCAGCACGATCTCCCGCCCGTGCTTGCTGCCGTCCCGATGCTTGTCCGTGTAGCGGAACTTCTGAACCGGAATCGCGCCCACTCCCAGCGAGTATCCGAAGTGCGCCGCCACTTCTTCGAACTCCATCACGCGCTTGGGATCGGGCTTCTCGTGGATGCGATAGATCGAAGTCTCCACGGTGTCCCGCAGGTGCGCCGCCACCGCCTCGTTGGCCGCCAGCATGAACTCCTCGATGAGCCGATGCGCGATGTTCCGCGGCGCCCGCGTCACCCCCGTCATCTCGCCCCATTCGTCGAATTCGATCAGCGGCTCCGGCAGGTCGAAATCGATCGATCCGCGCCGCACCCGCTTGCGATTGAGCACCAGCGCCAGCTCGCGCATCAGCTCGAATCGTTCCACCAGCGGACCGTACCGCTCCCGCAAGCCGGCGTCGCCTTCCAGCAGCCCGTGGACATTGGTGTACGTCATGCGCTCCACGCTGCGGATCACGCCCGGCGTGAACTCCTGCGCCACGACCTCGCCCTGGTGATCGATCTCCATCAGCGCCGACAGCACCAGCCGGTCCTCCCGCGGAATCAGCGAGCAGATGTTGGTCGATAGCTCGAACGGCAGCATGGGAACCGCCCGGTCCGGAAAGTAAACGCTGGTCCCGCGCAGCCTGGCCTCCAGGTCGATCGGCGTCCCCGGCCGCACGTAGTGGCTCACGTCGGCGATATGTACCTGAAGCGCGAAGTTGCCGTTCTCGAGCCGCTCCACCCATACGGCATCGTCGAAATCGCGCGCCGTCTCGCCGTCGATCGTCACGATGTCCATGCCCCGGAAATCGCGCCGCCCTTCCAGTTCGCCCGCCGAAATCGCGCCGTCCATCCGCTGCGCCTGCTCCACCACCTCCGGTGGAAACTGGTGCGGCAGGTGATGCTTGCGGATCACGATCTCCACGTCCACGCCGAAATCGTCCGGCCGCCCCAGGATCTCGATCACGCGGCCCACCGGATTTTCGCCCTTCTCCGGATACTCCAGCAGCTCGACGTTCACCACCATGCCTACGAGGTCCCCCACAGCCGAGACCGTCGGCGCCTCCACTCCGATCCGGTCGATCACCGGGCCCCCCGCGGGAATCTCCATCCCCTCCGGGATCTCGATCCACTGGTGGATGCGCTCGTCGTGCGGCACCACGTACTGCCCGCGCCGCCCGATGCGAAACTCGCCCACCACCGTCGGATGCGCGCGCTTCAGCACCTTGACGATCTCGCCATCGGCCCGCCCTCCCGCTTCGATCCGCCCGATCCGCACCACCACGCGGTCCCCGTGCATGGCCTTCTCCGCCGATTCGGGCGGGATGAAGATGTCGCCGGTGACCCCTTCCACCGGCTGGTCCGAGATCAGGAAGCCGTATCCGTCGCGGTGCATTTGCAGGCGTCCCACGGCGAACTCGCGGCTGCGCGCCGTGACGGCGTAGTGCCCCGATCGCAATTCGATCAGGTCCCCGCGCGCCGTCAGCCGCGCCAGCGCCGTCTCCAGCACGGTCCGGTCTTCGCCCTTCATCCCCAGCTCGCGCACCAGTTGTTTGAAGCCTGCCCGCGCGTGCGGCAGGCGCGCGATATGTTCCAAAAGGCCCGCTTCCGTCATACTCCGATCTTACCTTCAACGTTTCGCGCCGTCGCCTCGTCACTCAGGTGGTATACCAGATCTATGAGGCGCATCCTCATCCTGCTTCTTCCCGCCGCGCTCTTCGCGGCCGAGGCCCGCTACGCCCGCCTGGGCCAGTTCGAAGGCCAGGCCGAGGTTCAGCTCACCGCCGCTTCCGACTGGATGGCCGCCGAGCGCAATCTTCCCCTGCCCGAATCCGCCTGGCTGCGCACCGGCGAATCCTCGCGCGTCGAGATCGAGCTGGACGAAGGCAGCGCCTGGCGTCTCGGCCCCGGCTCGCAAGCCGAAGTCTCCGACTACTCGCGGCTCTCCACCGGCCAGCGCGTGACATTGCTCACGCTCGATCGCGGACTGGCCTACTTCACCGGGCAGCCCGAGGGCAAGGACGCGCTCACCCTTGCCGTCCCCGGCGCGCAGATCACCGTCTCCCAGCGCGCCAGGCTGCGCCTCGAAGTGCAGGAGAGCTGGAGCCGCATCTCGGTCCTCGAAGGCGTCGTGCGCTTCTCTTCCCCCGCCGCCGAAATCGATCTGCGCGAAGGCCAGACCACGCGCGTCGAGCCCGCCAACCCCGCGCGCTTCTTCCTCAACCGCGAGATCGCTTCCCTCGATCTGGACCGCTGGAGCGAAGTCCGCGACAAGACGCTCGCCTCCACTCCCTCGGCCGCGCACGTCATCGAGCGTTACGGCCTCGCCGACCTCGATACCGCCGGCAAATGGATCCAGACCGCCGACCTCGGCGCAGTGTGGAAGCCTGAGGTCGCGGATGGCTGGCTCCCGTTCCAGAACGGCCGCTGGCGATGGTACGACGCCGTCGGCTACACCTGGATCAGCGCCGACCCGTGGGGCTGGCTGCCCTACCACTACGGCCGTTGGGCCCACCGCGAGGACCTCGGCTGGGTGTGGGCGCCCGCCAAAAACGCCATCTTCAAGCCCGGAGAGGTCTACTGGTTGCGCGGAACCCGCCTCGTGGGCTGGGGGCCGCTCGCGCCCGGCGAAACGTGGAAGGGCCCCGGCAGCGATGCGCCGCGGCAGTTCCTGAACGTCTACACCACCTTCGCCGCGTTCTGGCAGGACGCCGCCGTGATCGATCCCGCGGGCTTCACCGCGCGGCCCGACGAACCCCTGGTGGTGGCATCGTTCGCACTCGCGCTGCCCTCTCCGGCATTCGTCGCCGCCCGGTTGGACGCCACGCGCCCGCTGCTCGTCACCCGGACCCGCGTGGCGCCCGTGGTCGAAGAAGCCGCGTTCCAAAGCAGTCCCGGGCCCACGATCATGGTGGTGAATCCGCCGCCTCCTCCGCCCGTGGTGGTGATTACCGAGCCGCCCCCCGAGCCGCAGCAGCCCGCGGCGCCCGTGGCGTATCCCGTCCCCGTCTACACCGGCATGGTGGTGATGAACCCGCCGCAGCCTGCCACCGCGCCGGCGCCGCAAACGGCCGTCGCCAAGGCCACTGCGCCTCCGCCGCCCGCCGTCCCGCGCGGCCGTCCATCGAAGACCGCGTCACCCGGCGCCAAGCCGATCGAGCCGCAGCCGCCCGGCAGGCGATTTAGGAGTGGTGAGTCTGAAATTGCCGCGGCGGTTGCCGGCGATATTGCCGGCAACAACTTCACCAAGGCCCTCGAGGACCTCGACCGGTGGACCGAGCGCTATCCCCGCACGGACTTCCTGGCCGACCGTGTCTATTACTACATCGTCGCTTACAACGGAGCCCGCCAGTCCGCCAAAGTGGTGGACACCGCCAGGCAGTTGCTTCCGGGCGGCGAGCTGGCGCTCAACGACCAGCGGCAGATGCTCCTCGCCCTCTATCTCACCTCCGTCAACGCGCAGAAGTTGCCGCGTCCCACGCGCGATCAGCTTGCCGCCGGCGAACTGGCCGCGCGCACGCTGCTCGATTCCGTGCCCGCCTACTTCACTCCGCGCAACAAGCCGCCCGAAACCACCGACGACGAGTGGATGAAAGCCCGCGCCGACCTCGAGGCCGCCGCCAAGACCACGTTGGCCATGCACTCCACGCACCGCTAGAGACAACCCCTCCCACTTCCGAGCCGCGCGTGTCAGCAAGCGGTACCGGGACCAGTACGGCCTATCACGTTCTCTTTCCTTGACAAAATCGCTCCAAGGGTTATCATTTGAATTACTCCCCCGTTTGAAACCTGAAGCGCATTGTGAATTCCACCAGCAGCCCGATCATTCTTCAAACCGATCTCCCCGGCGTTGAACGCCACGCGCGCGGCAAAGTGCGTGATGTCTACAACGTCGATGGCCGGCTCCTCATCGTCGCCACCGACCGCATTTCCGCGTTCGACTACATTCTGCCTACCGGCATTCCCGATAAAGGCGCCGTCCTCAACCGTCTCTCCATCTTCTGGTTCGACTTCCTGAAGGATCTCACGCCGAACCACTTCCTCACCGCGCGCGTCGACGATTATCCGGAGCCCCTCCCGCGCTTCCGCGATCAGCTCCAGGGCCGTTCCATGCTGGTCCGCCGCGCCAGGATGATCGAGATCGAATGCGTCGCGCGAGGATACCTGGCCGGCTCCGGCTGGAAGGAATACCGCGAGCACGGCACCGTCTGCGGCATCCCTCTGCCGCCCGGCCTCGCCGAGAGCGACCGCCTGCCCGAGCCCATCTTCACGCCCGCCACCAAAGCGCAGACCGGCCACGACGAGAACGTTTCGTTCGAGCACATCTGCTCGCTGATCGGCGAGGATCTCGCCCGGCGCCTCCGCGGCCTCACGCTGGAAATCTACACGCGCGCGGCGCGTTACGCCGAGGGCAAGGGCATCATCATCGCCGATACCAAGTTCGAGTTCGGCTTCGTGGGCGGCGAGCTGGTGTTGGGCGACGAAGTGCTCACCCCGGATTCCTCGCGGTTCTGGCCGAAGGATACGTACCGGCCGGGCGGGCCGCAGTTCTCTTTCGACAAGCAGTTCGTCCGCGATTACCTGGAGTCCATTCGCTGGAACAAACAGCCGCCCGCGCCGCCGCTGCCGGAAGAAGTGGCGGCCCGGACCAGCGAGAAATACCGCCAGGCTTATTCCGCATTGACCGGAAAAGAATTATGAACTGGCTCGACGCGGTCCTGATCGTCATCCTCGTGGCGTCGGTCCTGTCGAGCTATCGCAAGGGCTTCTCGCGCGAAGTGATCGGTCTCGTTTCAGGAGTACTGGCACTCTTGCTGGGCATCTGGTTCTATGGATCGGCGGGCTCTTTTCTGCTACCCTACGTCAGTTCCCGCGCTGCGGCCAACTTCGCCGGTTTCTTTCTGGTGTTCTGCGGAGTGCTGCTGTTGGGCGGCATCGTGAGTTTCGTCGTGGGCAGGTTTTTGAGAGTCACGGGGCTCTCGATTGTCGATCACGCCCTCGGCGCCGGCTTCGGGTTGCTGCGCGGGATTGTAGTTGCGGTGGCGTTGATCATGGGTATCATGGCGTTTTCTCCCGGTGAAGGTCCTCCCTCGTCGGTCGTCAACTCCCGCCTTTCTCCCTACGTGGCTTCCGCGGCCCGCGTCTGCGCGGCGGTGGCGCCCAAGGAGCTGAAGGACGGATTCTGGAAGACCTACGCGGAGCTGAAGACCGCCTGGCAGAAGGCGTTGGACAAGGGAATTCGAAGCGTGCCCGGTACGGCGAAGGAAAAAGATGAAAGAAAAATTTGACGGGCTGGTGGACCATCTTCTCGGCGGGAACATCTTCCTGCCGCAAGCCATCGAGATTCTCGAAAAGGGTATGATCCAGCGGGCCATGCAGGCGTGCGGCGGCAACCAGTGCGCCGCCAGCAAACAACTCGGCATCCACCGCAATACCTTGCAGCGCAAGATTGTGGCGTACGGCCTGGACAACGGCCGTCATCGGGCCCGCCGCAAGCCCGCCGCCCGGGAAGGCCGGCCCCGCAAAAGCAGATCGGGCGCCGCATAGATCATGGACCTCCTGATCTTCGACCTGGACGGAACCCTGATCGATTCCCGGCTGGATCTCGCCAACGCCGTCAACGCCACCCGCGCCCACATGGGCATGGGCCCGCTCGAAAACGAGCGGGTGTACACCTACGTGGGCAACGGGGCGCCGGTGCTGATCCGGCGCGCGCTCGGCGATCGCGCCACGGAAGCGGAAATTCAGGAAGCCCTCGAGTTCTTCCTGGAATTCTACAGCGAGCACGACCTGGACAACACCGTGCTCTACCCGGGCGTGCGCCAATCGCTCGACCGTTTCCGCGCGGCCGGCAAGCGCATGGCGGTGCTCACCAACAAGCCCGTGCGCATGACCCGCCACATCGTCGACGGCCTGGGCGTGGGCGGCCATTTCTTCCGCGTCTACGGCGGCAACAGCTTCGAGTTCAAGAAGCCCAACCCCATCGGCGTGGAAGCGCTCATGCGGGAAGCCGGCGTGGACCGCGACCTCACTCTGATGGTGGGCGACAGCTCCGTGGATGTCATCACCGCGCGCAACGCCGCCATCAAATGTTGCGGCGTCACCTACGGATTTCAGCCCGAAACGCTGGCCGATCCCGCCCCCGATCTTCTGGTGGACCGCATGGAAGACCTGGCCGCGTGGCTCATGAACCACAACGGAGAAGCGAAATGAGCCATCGTCCCGGCGCCACCGTGCCCGCCACCGGCATCTACTGGTGCACGGTCTGCAAGACGCCCCAAGCCTTCACCGCCGGCCAGCAGTTTCCCGACTGCCGCAACCTCTGCGGCCGCAGCCTGTGGCAGTTGGTGGAAGAACGGCAGCAACAGGATTCCTGAACGCCCATCTGCCAACTGGCATCGGGCCCCGGCCAGCGCCCGCGCTGAGCTGTCGGGCAGGCTGTTTCCGCCTGCATGGCGCCTGTCTCGCGCCCCGTCATTTCGCCTCGTTCGGCTCAACCATCGTATTCTCGTGAACGCGGATGCGACCTGCTTCGACGATCCAAAGCCGCCCGGTGATCGGCTCGGCGTCCAGCATGCTCAACACATCGCTTACGAACCTCTCAAGCAGGGTCAATGACGCGCCTTTCGGTAGACGTAGAACGGCGATTCCGGCGGTTTTGTGTGGTGGAAAACGGACGACGTCCGCGAAGTCGAGGTCGAGCGACAGCAGACATCGATGCTCCCGAATGCATGTTTCGTAGATCAGCTCGTCGCTCGCGCCACTGAGGCCTTCCCTGAAAACTGTTTCGACCTCGTGGCCTGCCTCCGGAAAAAGACGCGCCGATCGAGAATCCAGGTTCTCGTCAAGCTTGAATCTCATGCGGCGCTGCTGCCCGGCAAATCGACGTACCGTTCGCGACTCATCTCAGCTCCGTAGGCGATGGCGGCAAGGACGTCCTCTCGCTTCAGTTGCGGGTAGTTTTCCAGGATTTCCTCAATGGTCGCGCCAGAAGCCAGGAAATCAAGAAGCAGGGAAACCCAGATCCGCGTCCCGCGAACGCATGGTTTGCCAAAGCAGATCCGGGGGTCAACTGCAATCCTGCTCAGAATCTCGTTCATCACCCAATAGCCTCTCGCTCTTCAGGATATCAGCGTTGAAATCCTGCGGTGGCATTGCCTCTGCGTGACCGCCGGCCAGCAGTTTCCCGACTGCCGCAACCTGTGCGGCCGCGGCCTGTGGGAGCTGGTGGAAGAACAGCAGCAGCCCGAATCCAGACGCCATCTCTCATCCGCGACGATTTTCACCGCGCCACTTTCTCCACCGGATACACGACATCCGCCCGGAGCACCTCGGCGGCCAAGGTCTGTGTCGCCGGGGGGCCGACGACGTTGCGCGTCGGACCCCTCTGCCCGGTGAACCCGGCGGAGCAGATTCCGCGATCAAGCGCTCACCGCCCTTCGCCGGGGAATCAGTCGCGATCCGTCTCTTAGTTCCCGCCGATCGCGACGCAAGTGCCGGCCTCATAATCTCCAACCGCAGTCTCGAAGCAGGTCATCCCCTGTGGGATCAGGTCCTTGAAGTTGAACGTTTTTCCGTTCAAGTTGAAGGGATTGCTCGACACCAGTTCCGCCGTATTAGCGAAAGTGCCCGAGAATCCGCCATCCCTGCTTTGGAACATTGCTGCTTTCCTGACAAACGTGGCCACGGGTTCCCCCCAAGTGTCCCGTTTAGTCCAATCACGAAGATCGGGCCGGTTGGTGTAATAGATGGTGGCAGTGCCCTCGGGAATCAGGAAGAAGGTAAACTCCTGATTGTTGGACAGCTCTTGCGCTTTGTAGTCCGACACCCAGATGAAGTAAGCGTGTGCCCTGTCGACCACCGGGGTGCCGAAAAGGGGCCCCGCGAACAAGGACTTCAGGTCGAGATCTCCAACCATCGTGTAGTAGATAAGGCAGAGACCATCGAAGCCTGGGAGGGGGGCTGGGAGAGGCTCCTCATTAATGTAAGCCATAACCACTTGGGACGTTCCGGCAGGTTGGGCGTTCAGTGAAGCGAACGATCCCAGGAGCAGGATTCCCAGCGTTACGATCGTTGCGAGTTTCATATCCATCTCCTTTGCGTTTTAGGCTAGAATTGGTACGGATCCAGGTCCGAAAATCTGTTGTCGGTCTGAACCAGTACGGAAACAGTATTACCGGCGTGGACCGGGCAAGTCCTGATCAAAACCTGACGTTTTCCTGATGAACTCTCAACGGACTTCGCCGAGTTCGCCGAGTCGAATCGCCGTCCCGGCAGGCCCCGAAGCCCGCGCCGAGACGACGGAGCCGCAATCTTATGTCTTCGGCCCGTTCCGGCTGGTGCCCGGCGAACGCATTCTGCGCCGCGGCGACCAGGTTCTGCCAATTCCACCCAAAGCCTTCGAGACGCTGCTGCTGCTGGCGCGCAACCCCGGCCACCTGATGCGGAAGGAAGATCTGATGACGGCGCTGTGGCCCGACAGCTTCGTCGAAGAAGGCAGCCTGACCAGTCAGATCTCGCTCTTGCGCAAGGTTCTGGCGGACGCCGGCGCCGCCCGCGCGTATATTCAAACAGTTCCGAGACAAGGGTATCGCTTTCTTCCCGCGGTAACGAGGACCTGGGCTTCGGGCCCAGCGGCGGGAACTCCAATGCGGGCTGAGGAGACGGCGTCGCCTGAACCAGCGATCCGTTTCATCGCACTTCCCTTTCGCCTGTTGAACGCCGATGAACGGTTCGGTTTTCTCGAACATAGCCTTCCCGAAGCGATCTCGGCGTCATTGGCGGGGCTGCGCGCGTTCACGGTACGTTCCAGCCTGTTGGCAGCGTGCCTGGCGGAAGCCAACCCAGACCCGAGGCACGTCGCGCGGGAAGCGGATGTGGACATGCTGCTGGCAGGCACCGTCCTGTGTGAGGGCGGCCAGGTGCGAGTCAGTGCGGAATTGATACACGCGCCCTCCGGCACGCTGGTCGGGTCTTACAGTTGCAAGACCGGACTCGACAACCTGATCGACGTACAGGACAGCCTGGTACGGGGCATCGTGCAAGCGCTGGTGCTGCGGTTGACCGAGCGCGAGAGCCGGGTCTTGGCCCATAATGTTCCAGCTTCCGCGAGAGCCTACGAGTTCTACCTGCGCGCGAACCACGTGCAGCGCCAGCGGACGTTTGACAACGTGTCGATGGCGCGGGACCTTTACCGCGAATGCCTGGACGAAGACCCGGACTACGCTCCGGCATGGGCGCGTTTGGGAAGGTGCTACCGGTACCTGGAGAAGTTCGGCGCGGAGGGGCCGCAGGGCCTGGAATTGGCGAAGTGGGCTTTTCACCGCGCATTTGCACTGAGTCCCGACCTGCCCCTTACGCACGCGCTGTACACCTCGCTCGAAGCCGACTCAGGGCAAGCTCAGGCAGCCATGGTGCGACTCCTCCTGCAAGTGGAGAGACATCCCAACGACCCCGAACTGTTCACGGGCCTGGTTCAGACCTGCCGCTACTGCGGCCTGCTGAATGAATCGATCCGGGCGCACGAGCACGCGCGGCGGCTCGATGCGAGGATCGTGACCAGTGTGGCATTCACGTTTTTCCTGCTGGGAGACTATGAACGGGCCCTCGAGTGGTATCCCCCGGGCACGCGCTACTATATGGACCTGATAGCCTTGGCGGCAGCCGGACGGGAGACCGAAGCCGCCGAGTTGCTCGCCCAGCGCAGTTTTTCAGTCGAAAAGAATCCGGAGATCGAGGCGCTGCGTTTTTGCCTCCGGGGCGACCATGCCAGGAGCCTTGATATCGTGAGGCAGGCGCTCGCACCGCCTCCGACATTGTTGGACCCGGAAGCCACTTTCTACCTGGCGCGGCAGTTGGCGCGAGACGGAGCGCATGGGGAGGCTTTGCGGACCATCCGCGACCTCGTGACAGAAGGTTTTGTCTGCTCGACGGCCGTGCGATGCGATCCATGGCTGCGGCCGCTTGTCCGGTTGCCGGACTTCCAGGACGTCTTGGATGAGGTTCTCGGGCGGGAGGCGGACGCCAGAGCGGCCTTCCAGGCGGCAGGCGGAGATCGGGTTCTGGCGTGACCGGCGCCGGGGTAGCACCGGGCAATACGGCCGCGATGACGGAGAGATTCTGCGCAATCGATTGCCCGGAGGAAGCGCGCTTGCATACGGACGGAATCCGTGGCGAGACTCCCGAGCGCCGCTTCAATTGTCGCAGCCAGTTGGCGTCCGAACTGGCCTTATCCTGGGCTGGATGTCAGAGACAAAATTCCAAGGTGCCTACGTCTCGGCCGCAAAACCAATTGCTGCTCGAATGCCTTCTCCGGTCAGCCGGGGATGCTCGGACAAGATCTGGTCCACGGTCTCTCCAACCGCGAGCTTCTCCAGAATCAGATCAACCGTGATCCGGGTCCCAGTGATCGTTGGTTTACCCATCATGATCTTCGGGGCGGACGTGATCAGAGTCTGCGCCATAGGAATCGGTTCCACCCCCAGTCTACAACACCGCCCCCAAGAGCCCGCGAACTGGACATTCTAGGGAATGCATTCGCTATTATTTTCCGGACATCCTTGACTTATAGAAGTCGCGCAGGATGTAGAATGCCTCCTTGCGCTCTCCGCGATCCGAAAACAGGCCCTTGCGGTTGTAGTAGTCCTGAATGCCCGCCAGGGGCCGGCGCGGCGAGCGGAAATCCACCAGCACCCAGGCGATGGTTCCATTGAGGAACGGAATCCTCTGGAACATGGCCACCTGGCGGCGGTAGACGCCGGCCTGATACTCCTCGGTGAAGCGCGTCAAATCGTCGCCGTGGCGGCCGGCCTGGGCGTCGGCGCCGAATTCGCTCAGGATGAACGGCTTCTGGTAGGGCGTCTGCCAGGCGATGGTGTCGATCTTTTCGGGCAGTCCGTCGTACCAGCCGATGTATTCGTTGCAGGAGACCACGTCGAGCGACTGGCCGAGAGGATCTTCCACCACGATGGTGCGGGGGCCGTCGTAGTGCGTCTCGAGCGCGGCCGTGATGAGGCGCGTGGAATCGAGCGAGCGCGCGCGTCCCACCAGGGTGGTGATGAACTTCAGGCGCGCATCGCCGCGCGGGGTTTCGTTGGCCACGCTCCAGAGGATCACCGACGCGCGGTTCTTGTCGCGCGCGATCATTTCCGTGAGCTGCTGTTCGGCGCTGCGCAACGTCTCCGGGTTCTCCCAGGAAATGGTCCAGTAGACCGGGATCTCCGACCAGACCAGGAAACCCATCTCGTCGGCCAGGCGCGTCATGGCTTCATCGTGCGGATAGTGCGGCAGCCTTACGAAATTGCAGTTGACTTCCCTGGCCCACTGAAACAGCGTGCGCGCGTCGGCCTCGGAGTAGACACGGCCCGCGCGGAACGGCGCTTCGGCGTGGATGGAGACGCCGCGCAGGAACACCGGCTTGCCGTTGAGCAGCAGGTCGCGGCCCCGGGCCTCGATGGTGCGAAAGCCGATGCGGTCGGAAACGCGGTCGGCGCCGCCCTCGACGGTGACGTCGTAAAGCTTGGGCCGCTCCGGCGACCACAGGTCGAGCCGCGCGTCGAAGGCCACGCGGGCCAGGCCGCTCGCATCGGGCGTGAACGTCTGCGCGATGCCGGCCTCGGGGATGCGGACGGTGACCCTCTGGCCGCGGTCGGCGCCGTTGAGGCGCACCCATCCGGCGACGCGGGTTTGCGAGCCCTTCTCCAACTGGATGCTGTAGTCCTCGATGAAGGTGCCGGGCACGTCGATGATGCGGACGGCGCGGGTGAGGCCGCCGTAGTTCCACCAATCGGTCATGACGGTGGGGATGAATTCCTGCTTCCGCTGGTCGTCCACCTTGACCACCAGGGCGTTTCCCTTCTCGCGGACCGCGGCGGTGATTTCGAACTGGAACGGCGTGAAGCCGCCGGCGTGCTCCCCCACCTTGGCGCCATTGAGGAACACCATGGCGCGATAGTTCGCCGCCCCGAACCAGACGAAGATGCGGTGTCCCGGCCTTACGGGGCAATCGAAATCGCGTTTGTACCAGACCGTACCCTCGTAGAGCATCAACTCGGGGCGCTGGGTGTTCCAGTCGCCGGGGACCTGAAGGCTGCCGGCGGTATCGAAGTCGTATTCGACGAGGTCGCTTTTGGATGCCGGCTTCTTGTTCGCGCCGAAACCGCCGTCGGCCTGCGGCTGGTAGCGATAGTCGTAGTAGCCGGACTCGTAAGGATCGACAATGGCGCGCCACGATCCGTTGAGGCTGAAACCTTCTCGGGCGGCGGCATTCTGGATGAGTTCCAGTTCGGCGCCGGGCGCGGCGAAGACGCCCAGGCAGAGCAGCGCGGGGAGCAGACGCATGCGTGACATATTCGGACTCCAGCATACCTGATTTCACGGGAGGGGCTTCAAGCATCCGCTGACGCAGACCGGTTCTAAAATGAAGCTGTGGTCACCTGCCACGGATCCTTCCGCGCTCTCCTCCTCTACGACATCGCCGAGGAAATCGACCTCGACGAGCTGCGCCGGCTTCTCGGCGCCGCCCCTCCCGCCCGCTCCCCGGGATTCAAACTGCCCGCCCCCGGGTACGTCCGCTTCGAGCGCCCGCCCGTGATGGAGCCGTTCGAGCCCATCCCGCTGGCCACGGGCCAAATCGCCGACGCGAGACTGCGGTACTTCGATTACGGCGCGGTCAGCCTCGAAATCGAACTCCAGTTCGAAAGCGACTGGCCCGGCCTCATCGCGCTGGCCAATCGCTGGATCGAGGCCGGCGAAGTCGAACAGCGCGCCCTCAAGAGCGTCCGCGATCGTCTCACCCGGCTCGAGTCCGCATTCCGCAAGCCGTACACCGAGTGGCTGGACGAGGCCTACTACGTCGTCCACCTGTGCGAGGTTCGCGACCCCGCCGGCGCCGTTCTCACCGGCGCTCAACTGATCGCCCAACACGGGCCCGAGATCGGGCAGGTGATCCGCGGCGAAACCCTGGCGCTCTCCGAAGGCGAGCAGCGCGAAGTCCTGGCCTCCAGCCTCTCCTACTATCCCAACGACCTGCTGGTGGTCGGCTGGCTCGCCGCGCTGGTGTACGACACGCCCGAAGGCGCCGCGCCCCTCATCCAGTTGCTGGAGTACGCCAACACCCAGCTCCTCGAATACCGCCGCTACGATGAAATCCTCAGCGTGCTCTTGAAGGACGCCTACGCCGCCCTGGAACGCCGCGGCGGCTTCTTCTCCCGCTGGCGGCTCGCCCGCGACGCCGAGCAGTTGAACCGCCTGCGCCTGGAGGTCACCGAGCTGACCGAGCGCGCCGACAACGCCATCAAGTTCCTCAGCGACATGTTCTACGCCCGCGCCTACCGCCTGGCCGCCGCCAAGGTTGGCGCCAACGATTACCGCAGCCTGGTCGACCAGAAGCTGCGCATCGCCGGCGAGCTGTACGAGTTCATGGTGAACGAATTCCGCGAAGCCAGAAGCTTCTTTCTGGAGGTGCTGGTGATCATCATCCTGATTGTCGAGCTGGTGCCGATCTTCCGCGGCAAGTAGCCGGCGCCCCCGGAATTCGTTGCTACCATCAGGTACATGGATCTCAGATACCCGATCGGAAGATTCGATTTCGCCCGGCCCGTGGCGCCGGAGGCTCGCCCGGAGCTGATCGGCCAGATCGCCGCGGCGCCCGCCCGATTTCGCGAGGCGGTCCGCGGCTTGACCGCAGCGCAGCTCGACACTCCCTACCGCCCGGACGGCTGGACCGTGCGCCAGGTGGTGCATCACGTCGCCGACAGCCACATGAACAGCTACATCCGTTTCCGCCTGGCCCTGACCGAAACCAATCCGCCGGCCAAGGGCTACGACCAGGCGACGTGGGCCGAGCTTCCGGATGCGCGCACGGCCCCTGTGGAGACGTCGCTCCAGCTTCTGGAGGGCCTGCATCCGCGGTGGGTGTCGCTGCTCGGTTCGATGGCCGACGAGGACTTTTCGCGCGGCTTCGTCCATTCGGAGCTGGGGCTGGTGCGCCTGGACACCAACCTGGCGCTGTACGCGTGGCACGGACGCCATCACGCCGCCCACATTACCGGCCTGCGCGAGAGAATGGGCTGGTAAGAACAGACGGTGTAGCCCGGCGCCCGGCCTGAGCCGCGCACTGGTTCATGATGTTGCGGAACCGGGTGCGGCTGATCTGGTGATCGGCCAGCAGCCGGCCGTTGTAGATCACGGCGAACACCGCGTATGGGGTCGGCGCATCCTGGGCCTCGCGCCACGACTCCAGATCGACGACCCTGGGCTTGATGCCGTATTCTTCCTCCGACGCCTGAGCGATCTCACCCGCGAATTTCGCGACGTGCGGGCACTGGCTCGAGCGGATGATCGTCAGGCCCCGGCTGTAGCGCCCCAGCTTCTGCTCCCACTCTCCCTTGAAGGCCGGATTCGCGGCGCGCGCGTCGAGTTTCCGAACCAGCAAAAGGTAGTCCGGAGGGGCGGTATCGACGGGCTCGAAGCCGTTTGCGAGGAACAGGCGCCGGTCGGCCAGCCAGGGACCATCGCGGGCGATCACCGCGACGCCGCTCATGCCGGCCTTTCGCGCATCCTTCAAACAGGCCTCGACCATTACGCTTCCCCAGCCTTTGTGCTGATGGCGTTTGGCATGGGACCAAACGCAGTGGATGAACATGTAGCCGCCGGCGTTCACTCCGCGCCAGGCGTATTCGCCCGGAAGGTACTCGATATAGCCGCACGGTTGGCCGTCCGGGGCCAGCAGTATTTTTGCCCGCAGCCCAAGCTTGAAGTTCGCTTGCAGCCAGCAGCGCTTCTGCCGGCGGCCGGGGTGACCAGGACTCTTGATGCCGCAACAGGGCAGCGAATCGAAGTTCGCCGGATCGACATCGATCAACTGAGGCGCGAGTGTCATTTAAGACCAGCCTTCCCTCTTTATGATATTGCAGAGTCTCGGAGCTGGTGCTATTATTCTGAATGGTCGGCAGTTCACCCAGGCGCCGCCGCCCCGCAAGGGGAGCTAAACCTGCCGCGATTTCCGTTCGACCGACACCTTATCCCGTGCCGAGTCGGAAGACGGCGGCCCCCGGCAGTCCGAGTCCGGACAGGCATGGCTTAGTTGAGGATAAGCGATGTCTAGAACTTACATACCGTTTTCGACGGGCGACATCTCTTCGTTAGCCCGTTCCCTGAAAGAGCAACTCGGCGAGAGCGATCGCCAGCCCGGACATGTCGAGCTGTTGAACATGCTGGCGCGCGCCATCGGCCATCGGAATTTCCAGAGTCTCCGAGCGCAGCAGGTTGCCCGCGACCGGCTCGAGGCACCGGAATCAAAGCCGGAGCCCGTGGACTTCGTCCGGGTCCAACGTCTCGCCCGATACTTCGATAAACAAGGACGCCTGGCAATCTGGCCGGCCAAGTCGGGGCTCCAGGCGGCCTGCCTGTGGGTCCTCTGGTCGAAGCTTCCTGCCGGCGAGTCCTTCACGGAGGACGAACTCAACCGGCAGATCCGCGCCAATCACCTGTTCGGCGACCACGCCCTGCTCCGGCGGGAGCTGTGTGATCTTGGTCTCCTGACGCGGACCGACGACGGCCGGCAATACCGGAGAGTGGAGCGCAAGCCGCCTCGCGAGAGCATCGCGCTGATCCGGCACCTGGCCACCCAGTCCGGCAATGGAGGCCGCCCATGACAGCAGCGTGTGAAGTGGCAACCATCGAAACACTACGCGGCGGCATCGAGTATGCCCGGTCCGGCGAAGGACCCGCCGTGCTCCTGCTCCACGGAGCGATGGGCGGCTTCGACCAGGGACTGTTGCTGGGGCGCGCGGCTGCCGGCTCGACGGGATTCGAGTTCATCGCCGTTTCGCGTCCCGGGTACCTGGGTACGCCGCTCGCTCTTGGCAAAACGCCCGAAGAGCAGGCGGACCTCTGCGCCTCTGTGCTGGACGCGCTGGCCATCCGGGAGGCAGCCGTGATCGCGATTTCCGGCGGCGGCCAGTGCGCATTGCAGTTGGTGCTGCGCCATCCCGGCCGCTGCCGCGCGCTGGTCATGATCTCGGCGTGCAGCGCGCCCCTGACGGTGCGTGTGCCTCTGCGGTTTCACCTGATCGCATTCCTGGCGCGTTTTCCCGCCGTGGTGTCGAGGATGCGCAGAAAAGCGGCGGACGATCCGGAAGGGATGGCCCGCCGCGCCATCCCCGATGCGGATCTCCGCGCGCAAACCCTGAACGATCCCGAGGCGGGCCCGCTCCTCGGCGAGCACCTCGCGAGCACCATGGAACGGATGGCGGAGAGGCTGCCCGGAACGCGCAACGACATCCATCAATCGCGTAAACCGTTCGCCTATCCGCTGGAGCGGATCCAGGCGCCGGTCTTGGTGGTCCACGGCGCCGCGGACGAGGCCGTGCCGTTCGCACAGGCCGAGTCGCTTGCCGCGAAGCTGCCGCGAAGAGAACTGCTCGCGATTCCCGGCGGCCAGCATGTCTGTCTGTTCACGCACCGGCGCCTGATCCAGCCGCGGGTCCGGCAGTTCCTGGAGCTTCGTCTGTCACCCGGGCGGGTGTGATGAAGGACGCGGCGAGATTCCCTGGCCGCAGCCTGGCAACTGGCCTCGGGCTTCTGCGTCGCGACCACCTTCCCCAGCCACGTCAGCCGCACCTCCTCGCAATTGGTAAGGACCGTGACGTCGCTGGCGGAGAGTTGAGTCCGTTCGTGCGCGATGTGTATCAGGCGCCGTTCGGCCACAGCCCGGCGCCTTAATGCGGCTGGTCCAACACGGTCCGGATGGCGCGCATCGCCTTCTCGAGGAGAGGAAGATCCCGCGTAACGACGAGCCAGACCGCCTCAAAGTCCACTTCAAAGTAGTCATGCACAAGGACGTTTTCGCATGCCGGCTATGGATGGCCAGTTGATCTCGGGGTGCCGCTGTTTGTGCGGCTCGCCGATCCGCTGCGTCGACTCGCACAGTACCTGAAGGTTGCGAACGATTGCGTCCTGGAGTGTTCGCGAACCAAAGACAACATCTCGGCCGGGAGCGGAATCCTCGGCTATTCTGCAAATGCACCCAATAACATGTTCGACATAAGCCCGCTGCGATTTCACAACGGCACGGCTTCCCGCAGAACGGCGTCACGGATCAGTGGGCTCAACGAGCGTCGAATCACCACCTGTACACGCTGGCCCAGGAGTTGCTCGAGGTCGGCGATCAAGCTCCCCGGAAACCATGGCGTGGTTTCACCGGTCACGTCGACCAGGAGGTCCACATCGCTATCCGGCGTGTCTTCCCCGCGAGCCGCCGAGCCGAAAAGCCGGACATTGCCCGCGCCATGGAGGGCGGCAACCCGCAGGATTTCCTCGCGATGTTCTCTTATGCGCTGACCGGCGCCCATTCATCCATATTGTACCGACAGGCGGCGCGGTGATGTCCATTTGGCGGGAACCGAAATGGGGCACGTCCGATCTCGCCATTGCACCAGCACTTCGAGCAGCGCCGTAGCCGGGTTCGGAGCGCATTACACGATGCGCTGCCCGCGGGTGTGCCATCGGCCGGGCACGCGGAGTCCCCCGCTGATCCGCCGGAGAATCACGCCGCCAGGCCGTCGTCGATCTGTGCTCCAACTCTTCCACGAGGCAGGCGCCGGCCTCGGTCGCCAAGGCGGGAGTAGAACCCCCGTGGCAACCTGCACGCCCCTACGGCAGCACCACTACCGGCGCGCGCCAGAAGTTGAACTTCTGGGCGGAGGGGTCGAACACGCTCACCTGGCACTCGTACCTGCCCGGCTGGAGCTTTCCCAGCGGCACGCTGAAGCGCACCGGCAGCGCCTTGGAGCGCTCGTTCAGGCCGTCGGTCACCTGCAGGGGCGCCGTCTCGAAGGCCTTCACGCGGCCGCGATAAAATCCCACGCTGGCCACCAGCGGCTGGGTCTTCTCGGCCAAGGGCTCGTAAGCCTCCAGGTACACGTACATGTCCTGGTCTTTGCGGAACACCTTCGTCACGCTGGGAATCAGGCGCTTGTTGTCCTGCACCAGGGGATCCGCCGAAAGCAGCCGCCGGTCGCGTTGCGCGTTGTATATCGCCGCGCTCAGGTCTTCGCGCTGGTTGCTCAGCACCACCGAGCTGATGGGCAGCCGGCGCTGCTCGGCCGTGAGATCGGGAATCGTGAACTTGGTTTCGAACGTCCCCATTTTTCCGGTTTCGTTCTCTCTGGCCAGCACCTTCACGGTGTACGTGCCGGGCTCCAGGGTGAAGCCGGTGTTGTACGCCAGATTGTGCTTGGCCAACTGGCCGACGGTCTCGCCCTTCAGCTTCACTTCGCTCACGTCGCGGACGTTGCCCTGGATCTTGCCCTTGGCGTCCTTCACCTCGCCGATGAAGTCGATCTTGGTGCTCTCGGCGCCGCCGTGCTTGGCCAGCTCGAACTCGCTGCCCGGAATCTTGAGCGTCACGGGCACGAAATAGCGGTCGCGCGCCAGGCGGAAATAGTTCACTTCCATGGCCACCGTGAGGTCCGTCATGGGGTCGCCCAGCATGAGCGCTTCCTGAAGCTGGCGTTCCTTATCCGAAGCCGTGAACTTGTTGAACTCCTTGCCGGCGAAGTAGCCCTGGCGGTAATCCAGCTTTCCGATCTTGGCCGACAGCGTGGTCGAAGGCGCCAGCTTGATGCGCCGGTAGTGGCCGTCCATCTTGTCGTTGGAGCTGTAGTAGCCGACGATGTAGTAGCTGGAAATGTCCTTCTGCGCCTGCACGATTCCGAGCGAGAGATCGTTGTTGTCCAGCAGCGCCTTGCCTCCCGTATCGGCGGCCAGCGTGTACAGGGTTTCCTGCTGTCCCGCGAAGCTCGACTGCGAGGAGCGCGCGCCGCTGCCCGAAAGCGCGCTGGTGCCGCCCGGAGCCGCCTTGGTAGCATCGCCCAGCGGAGCCGAAGCCACCAGGCCGCGCGCATCGATGGGATAAAACGCCACGTTGTTGCGGATGGCCGCGTTGATGGTGGCGTCCAGTTGCGCCTGGTTCTCGGTGCCCGTCTTGCTGACGCCGCTGGCGAAATAAACCAGCGCCTTCTTCTCCGACAGCGAGCCCAGCATCTTGGCCGCCGTTTCCAGCGCGGCCAGCTTGCGGTCGGTGTTGAAGATGTTGAACTCGGTGTCGTCGGCGGTGTACGCCGCTCCGGTGTCCTCTTCGTTGTCCGCGCCGGTCGAGCCATCCACGGCCATGTCGCTGCCCTCGCCGATGGTCAGCCCCTTGATCGTCTTGGCCAGGTCGTCGCGGTCGTCGGTGAAGTCCTGGAGCACTTTCAGGTCGCTCGAAAACGACATGACGGCCATCAGGTCCGACTGCGTCATCTGCGTCTTCAGGAACTTCTGCGCGGCGGTCTGCGCGCGGACCTGGTCCTGGATCGGCATGGAAGTCATGTCGAAGAACATCACCAGCAGGCGGCGGTCCTTGTACTTCACTTCGCCGGGCTTGGCGGGCGCGATCTGGTTGCTGGTCACGGCCTTTACGGGCGGGGCTTCCGGCTTGGCTTCGGGCGCTTTGGCCACCGCCGGCGCGGGGCGCGGCTGGAGGGAGGGCTCCGGCATCACCGTCTCTTCCAGCCTCTGGAACTGGAAAATCTTGATGTCCTGCGGCTTGCCGTCTTCGGTGATGGTGAAATCCTTGGCGGTCAGTCCTTCGATGGGATTTCCACTCTTGTCCTTGGCGGTGACGTCCACCACCACCAACTGGACGTTGGTCCCGAACTTGACTGGTCCCGAGGCCGGGGTCTGCGGCGCGTTGGACTGCTGCGCCCCGCGTTGTGGCGTATTCTGCTGGGCGAATACCGCCAGCAGGCCGGCGAGAAGTGTGGCTACGACGATGGATCGCATAGGTTAGAACCTGAACCTCAGATTGACCGTCATCTTGCGCATGGCGCTGGCGGCGGTGGGCAAGCCGAAAGTGGCCGAGCTCAAAGTGGTGCCCCAACTGGTGATGGTGACGTGGTTGAGCGCGTTGGTCACCTGGAAGCTGAGGTCGATACTGCGCCTCTCGCCCACACGGAAGTTACGCCCCATCGACCCGTTGAGCGAGAAGACGGTCGGTCCCGGAATGGTGTTCCGCCCGGCGTTGCCCCAGGTCCCGGCCGCAGGAGGGCCGAACGCCAGGATGTTGAAGCCGTAGGATCCGATGTTTTCGAACAGGGGCAGGCCGGTGGCATTGGCGCGGACCGGACCGCTGACGCCGGTTCCACCCACCACCGCGCGGTTGCCGCCCGTCATGATGGTCAAGGGACTGCCGGTGCGCAGCGTGATGCTGTTGGTGAAGGTCCAGCCTTTGAGCACCACGGCCTTCCAGCCGTTCAGCAGCGCGCCTCCGCGCGTCCCCTGGCCCGAGCTGTATTGCCACTGGGCGTTCATGGTGTGGCGCGCATCGAAGGTGGAGAGCGCCCGCTCGGCGGTCAAGTCCTGCCAGTTCTGCGCTACGAGCGTTCCGATGCCGCCATCGTCGATGGCCTTCGACAACATATAGGTGATGCTTCCGGAAATTCCGTTGCGGGAGCGGCGCATCACCCCGACCTGCGCCGAATTAAACGTGGAGTCGCCGTTGGACTGCTCGTAGATGTAGCCGGCCGGCCAGAGATCCACAGCTTTGGAGCCCGGCGGCAGCGAGTTGGGCAGAAACTGCTGGTCGAGATGGGTGCCCTTGGTGTGGTTTAAGGTGAGCGTCCCCACCAGCGAGTGCCCCAGATCGTTCTGCACCGAAAGCTGCCAGATCTGGGCGTAGCCGATGCGGTAATTCGGATCAATGGCGCGGGTGTTGGTAATGGTGTTGGTGCCCGCGGAGAAATTCGAAATGACCAGCGGGTTGGCCGCGGTGGACGCCACGCTGAAGTTGGAGGCGAACGGCGGTTGCGCCGCCATGTTGTTGGCGATGGTGGTGTAGGCCGCGGTGTTGTAATACATGCCGTAGCCGCCGTTGATGCGCGTGGAGTGCTTGGGGAAGGGCCTGAAGGCAAAGCCGACGCGCGGCGAAACGTTGTTCTTGTCCGGCCGCACCAGCGAGTTCGGGTACTGGACGCCGGTGAGCGCGCCCACCTGCCCCGGCAGCACCGGCGCGATGGCCGAATAGCCCGGCCCGATATCCAGGTTCACCAGGCGGTTGTACAACTCGGTGATGGGCGCCTGATAGTCCCAGCGGAGTCCGGCATTCAGCGTGAGCTTGGTGCTGATGCGCCAGTCGTCGGTGGCGTAAACGTCGTAAACCGAGGTGCGGAAATACTTGTCCGCGTTGCCGAAGTTCACCGAGCTGGTGGCCGGCATGCCCAGCATGAAATCGGCAAAATCAAAGCCCGTTCCCTGCACCGGGATGCCGTTCGAGATCTGGCTGGTGGTGGACCCGGTGAAGGTGAACGAGCCGCGCGCGTTGGAATCGGACAGCGGGTTGATCTGCTGCCGGCGGAAATCCGTGCCCACGGTGACGTTGTGCAGGTTGTGGATCCAGATCAGGCTTTCGCCCACGCCGCTGGTCTGGTTGCGGGAGAGCGAGGCGGCGCCATCCGACAGCGACGCCATTCCCTGCGTAAACGAGAGACCGGGGGGGCCCCAATTGATGGGGTCGCCAGAGACGCCGGTGATGCCCAATTCCCCTTCGACGTTCTCGCGGCCGGAGAAGAACGGCGAGCTGAGGTTCCGATTGCGGCTGTAGCGGTAGGTCAGATTGCTGATGATCCGCGTGGTGAAGTTGTGCGACCAGGACGCGTTGGCGTTGAGGGCGCGCTGGGTGGCGGCGTCGACGAAGCCGAACAGGTTGGGGGTGGAGCTGTTGGCGCCCTGGTATCCGATCCCGCCGCTGATCCGGTTCTTGGTCGAGATGGTCTGATTCAAGCGCGCGTTGACGTTGTCCGAATTGGCCACCCTGACGATGGGAGCCGAGTAGTTGCGGTTGTTGCCGTAGAAATTGGGCAGGGGATAGTAGTTCGCCAGCTTGAGGGAGATGGGGTTGAGCCTGCTCTGCGGGATGACGTTGCCCGGGAACAGGCTTCCGCTCAGCGGGTCGTAGATGGAGACGGGGGCCTGCGCGACCGACTGCGAGAAGTTGCCTTCGCGCTCGAGCGCCGAGGGCACCGTCCAGGTGTTGGTGGCCCCGTTGCGGCTGCGGGTCAACTGGTAGTTCAAGGTGAACATTCCCCGCTGCCCGCTGAGCAGGTGCGGGATCTTCAGGGGGCCGCCGAACATCAGGCTGGCGCGGGCGTTGGCATAAGCCGGCCTTTCCACCTGGGCGCCGGTGACGGAGTAGGTCTGGGCGTCCCAAACCGAGTTGTCGAGGCTGAACAGGGCGTTGCCGTTATACTGCATGCGGCGATCCCTGCGGGCGTTGCCGAAGGCCGCATAGCCGGCGCGGCCGCCGCCGGGTCCGCCGCGTCCGCCCTGTCCACCGCGTCCGCCGCCCATGCCCGGACCACCGCCGCCGCGTCCGCCGAATCCACCGCCGCCGGGTCCGCCGAATCCGCCGCCCGGACCGCCGCGGCCGCCGCCGCCGCCCGGACCGCCACGGCCGCCGCCCACGCCGCCGCCCGCGGCGTCGCCGGGAGTGGCGTCACCGTTCATGCCCATTCCGCCGCCGGGGCCCATGCCCATGCCGGGTCCGAACCCGTCCATTCCGCCGCGGCCGCCGAACCAGTCGGGACCGCCTTGCTGCATGCCCAAGCCGGAACTGACGCTTCCGTTCACCATGAAGGAATCGCTGGCGCTCTGGTTGAGATCGGCGGCCGCCTCATTGTTGATGGCGCCTTCGTTTCCGGCGGCGGCCAGGTCGCCCGATTGGTTCACGTCCACTCGCTGATAAGCGTTCTGTGCGGCGAGGAGCGAAGGCCGCCCGCCGTTGTTGCCGCCGGCCTGCCCGTTCCTTCCACCCTGGCCGCCTCGTCCGCCCTGCTGCCCGGCGCGTTGCTGGGCATTGGCGGATGGGGTGGCAGCCGGTTTGGCGGGAGCGGCTGAAGGAGGCGGCGTAGTGGCCGTCGCAGCTGCCGTGGTTGTCTCGGCAGGTTTAGCGGCCGGCGTGGCCGGAGCGGGCGCCGCGGGCGGCGGCGCCAAAGCCGCCCGAATCTGCTCCATGGTCTGCAGCTTCAACTCCCACTGCGGGCTGGGAGCGTCCGGATCGACACCGATGTCCTTCGAAGCCTTGGCGAAACCCAACATCTCGATTTCGACGGTCCAAATTCCGTCCTCCAGGTTGGAGAACGAATACACACCCTTTTCGTCGGTGGTGGTGACGACTTTCTTGTCGCCCTTGACCGCCGTGACAGCGGCGCCCGGGACGGGAAGTCCATTCGCTGTAACAGTTCCGTGGTGTTCCGAAGCCAATAGCCCGGTTGCGAGGCAGTAGGCTGCCAATAGGCAACCCAAATAGAAGTAGAGAGGGTTTCGAGGCATTTGGTGTCACAGGTCTAGGCGCAGGGCCGTCTGGAAATGTTACCGGATGGGGCCGGCTCGGGGCGGAGAATTATTGGGAACTCTTTGAAAAATGAGGAACTTGGGGAGGATGGATGGAATTCGGGACCGCCTCCGCGCGCCCCGGCCACCCAAGCTTGACGGTCAGCCGTCGAAGAACGTGGCGTCGTTTTCCAGGACGTGGCGGGTAATGAACTCGCCGACTTCGCTCTGGAGATCCGCCGCCTGCTCCTCGGGCCGTTCCGGCGGGCGCGGCTCGGCCGCGGCCACGGGCTCCATTTGCTCGATCTCGACGGGCATATTCGCTCCTTTTGGCTGTCAGCCCCAATATAAGACTAAAAGGGCTGAAATTCAAGCGGCTTTTGGAGCGCTTGGAGCGCTAAATGGGCACCCCGGCCAGGCGGTCGCCGATTTCGGCCTGAACCTCTTCGGGCGACCGGCCAAACCTGGACGCTGCCGCATCAGGCAGGAAAGCGACGAGATCTTCATAGGGCCAGATTTTGTCCGGCGGGAATGCCGCATCGCCGAGCGTGTCGCTGAGGCGCCAGCTCACCTTAAATGAGGTTGTCGAGACTGCGACCGTTGGCGGCCGGTTCGTCGTGATGCGTCGCGATGGCAGCCGAGAGTTCCTCGGGGAAGTCCCAGTCATGGGCGAGGTAAGCGCCGGCGAGACAGTGGTCGATATCGAAGAGATCCTGCTCCCTCTTCAGCAGATCGAACCCGCATTCGTCGGAGGCCTCCAGCATGCCCGCGTACTCGCCAGGGAAGGTGGACATCAGGCCCAGCGTGCCGAGGTTGTGCAGCAGGCCGGCGGTGTAGGCGCTGTCGCCGAGCAGGCCGGTGGCTTCGGCCGCTTTTTCGGCGACGAGCGCGGTAACGAGGCTGTGGATCCAGATCTTGCGGAGCGTTTCCACACGGAGCGAAAAGCGGACGATCCGGTTTACCGCCACCAGCGTGGCCATGGTTTTGATGCGATCGAGGCCCACCATCATCACGGCATAGGAGAGGCTTTTGACCTCGCGGCGCACCGAGAACATGGCCGAGTTCGCCAGGCCGAGTAACTCGGCGGAGAACGACGGGTCCATTCTGACGAGTTCACCCACCTCACGGATACTGACGTCCGCCTGGTTGACGAGGGCGAGGATGCGGTGGGCGACGGCGGGGAACGGCGGCAAAAGGCGCAGGGCCCAGGGTGGCTCCGAAGGAGCGGGATGGTGCGGCATGGTCACTCCACTCTCTCGGCGGGAAAGGCTAAGACATGAGGGCGCAGGGCCGATTCAGTCTCAATCCGACCCCAACTGCAGCACCGCCTTCCGCAGCCGCGAGTGCCCTTGCAGGAGGCGAAGATACCGGGCCTCGGTGGCCGCCCCTTTGGCCTCGACGATGGCCTCCGCCGCCTGGCGCTCCTCCGGCGGCCAGCGCTCCTGGCCGACGGCGCGCAACACCTCCGGCCATCCAGCCACGCCGTCCGCCTTCCTGGCCAGCCGCATGCCGAGCCGCCGCACCGAAAACCGGTCCCACTCCGGTCCGCCGTTGTAGATCAGCGCGCCCTCCGCCAGCTTACGCAGGGTGTGCGGCGGCGAACGGTATCCCGGCCTGGCGGCCATGCGCGCTTCTTCCCGCGCGGTGAGCCGCGCAATCCCGGGCACGACCGGGCGGAACCCCAGCTTGCGGTAGAACCAGAACGCGCCCGATTGGATGGCCTCCTGGTTTTCGAGGCCAACCTGGTACGGGTCCACGGAGAACACCGTGACGCCGAGCAACTGCCGGAGCAGCCGCAGCAGGCGCCCGTAGAGCCACGCTGTCTCGCCTTCGCGGAACGTGTAGTAAAGGTTGAACCCCACCTCGGCGCGCTCGGCGAGCGAGAGCGTCTCCACGTACCCCACCGGCACGCCGTTCTTGAAGAACATGCCGCAGTGATACGCGCGCAGCGGCAGGCGGCGCCCGGGCGGCACGCCGAAGAAATAGATCTCCAGTCCGCGCCCCGCATCCGCGCGCAGCACGTGCGCGCGGTCCGGCCAGGTGAAGCCGTACAGCTCGCGATAGCGGACCGCCGAAGTGTCCAGGATCACGTCGAGCAGCCGGTCCGCCCTTGCGGGCGCGAGCCGCTCCACGGGCAAGGGCGGCGACGCCAGCTCGGCTGCGAGCGAAACTTCGTGCCGCCGGATCAGCGGCCCCGAGTGGTAGAACACCGGGCGGCCGGGCCAGCGCGTGCGCGACCGCGTGGCGCGCGAAGAGGCGAGCGTCCACGCCAGGGGCAGGTGCAGCGCTTCGTACGCATCGGCGTCCAGGTTTTCCACCAGCCACTTCAGCCCGCGCGGCCCCAGCCACTGCCGGTAGGGAACGTGCGCCTCCACCGGCCAATCCTCGGCGAACAGGGGCAGCCGCCGCGCCAGCGCCGCGCCGAAGCTGTCGGGCGCCTCGTATCCGTCCCAATCGACGGCGATCGCCCGCCCGTGCCGCGCCTCGAGCCGGCGGGCCACCTCGTGGGAGAACACGGCCGAGAACGACGTCCCCGCGATGCCCGAGATTTCGGGATCGTCAAACGCCCCGGGCTCCTCGATGCGCGCGGCAAAGCCGGACAGGACCCGGTCCGCCAGCCGCAGCACGTCAGGGCTCGCGGGATAGGCTCGCAGGAAGAGAACGGTCTCGTGCAGGCGCACCAGCGCGGCGCGATCGCGGACCCGCGTCCGCGCCAGCTTTTCCAGCAACCGCGCGGTGCGCCCGGCGGCCCGCGGCCCGAACTGCCCCTTCATGCGCTCGAGCTGATCCAACAGGTGGGAAGGCACCGGGCGGCTTATTGCTTCAGCAGCGCATCCACCGCCGCTTGCGAGATGGCCTCATCCACCTCGGAGGCGGCGCCGCTGCAGGCCATTCCGCCGATGGTCTTGCCGTCCACCTTTACCGGCACGCCGCCCTGGTTGGGGAACGCATCGGGATACGCCAGCACGCCCATGTTGCCGGCCTTGAGGTCGTCGGCGGCGGCCTTGGAGGGGCGCCCGTAGAGCGCGGCGTAGCGGGCCTTCCGCTGCGCGAACTGAATGGTATTCAGCCCCGCGCCATCGGCCTTTTGCAGGAATAACAGGTTGCCGCTCTCATCGACGATACAGATGGTCACCTGCACGTTGCGCTTCTGCGCTTCGGCTTCGGCGGCGGCGGCCAGGGTTTTGATCGCCGCGAGGTTCAGATACTTCCGGGTGGGGAGATCGGCGGCGACCGCGGCGATCAGGCACGTCAGCAGCAACAGGATGAGTCGAGTCATGCGGATTATGGTACAACGCGGCGGGGGCGGATGCGCTCGGGGCGCCCGCCCTCATCCCCACCAGGTTTCGCCGGGCGCCAGGTGCGCCTTGGCGACGTCCGGATTCAGCTCGATTCCGTAGCCCGGCTTGTCCTGAATGGTGAAGTAGCCGTTCTGCCAGAAGGGGCCCTCGCGGACCACCAGGTCGGGCCACCACGGGACCCAGTTGGCCAACTCGTGGATGCGGAATTCGCGCATGGCAGCGGCGGCGTGGCAGGACGCGATGGTTCCCACCGGGCTCGCGGGATTGTGGCAGGCGGTCCAGATGTAATAAAGGTCCGCGAGATCGGAGATTTTTTTCGATTCCAGAAGCCCGCCGGATTTCGGAACGTCGATGTGGACGCCGGAACACGCCTGCATCTCGATCAAGCGGCGGAAGCCCTGCCGCCCATACAGATTCTCCCCGGTGCACACCGGGATGTTGATGGCATGCGTGACGCGCGCCATGGCTTCGATGTTGTCCGGCGGCACGGGATCTTCGAGCCACATGGGCTTGACCGGCTCCAGTTCGCGGCCCAGGCGAATCACGTCCTCGGTGTCGTAGTGCCAGTGGCATTCGACGGCGAAATCCGCGTCCGGCCCGAGGGTCTCGCGAACCGTCTGCATGGCCTGGACGATGCGGCGGTAGTCTTTGTGGGTGAGATTGCGGGCATACGGATCGTGCCCCGGTTCCTGCGACCCGGGGTCGGAGCGGGGAGGAATGCCGTCGCCTTGAAACTTGAATGCCGTCCAGCCCCACTTCTCGGCGCGGGCCTCCTGCGCCTGTGTGCGCCACGAGGCCGGATCTTCCACGTTGCGCGGGGCCTGGAGCGTGCGGTAGAAGCGGACGCGATCGCGGAAACGGCCGCCCAGAAGATTGCAGACAGGCGTGTCGAGGATGCGCCCGCACAGGTCCCACAGGGCGATCTCGATGCCGCTGGCGGCGCTCACGGTGACGCCCGCGATGGCGCCCGCGCCCGCGCTCTGCATCAGCATCTTGGTATAGAGCTTGTCGACGTTCAGAGGATCCTCGCCCACGATGATGCCCTTCATCTTGTTGACGACGAGATCCTTGACGCCCCAGCCCCAATAGGCCTCGCCGATGCCGTACAGGCCGGAATCGGTCTCCACCTTGATGAGGTTCCAGTCCCACGTGCCGCGCACGATCATGCACTTGACGTCGGTGATTTTGGTCTTGCGGCTGAATGCGGCGGCGCGCCGGGACAGGGCCCCGGATAGGCAGCCCGCCGCAGTGGCGGAACGGAGGAATTGACGGCGATTCATAGGGCAGCTCACGCTACCCTGTAAAGTACCATGGCTGGGCGGGCGGGACAGCGGCTGTCCCGCCCGTGCTACCTTCGGGCGAACGCTCAGCCCCTGCCGGTGAAGGTCTTCTCTAGTGGGGCCGCGCCTGCCCCTTGGGCTTCGCGGACCGATTTCACCCACTCGTCGGCTCTCTTCTGCGCCTCCTCCCGGGCGAGGCCGTAGCGCTCCTGCAACTTGCCGATGAACTTTTCGCGATTGCCGCCAATTACAGTCAGGTCGTCATCGGTCAGCTTGCCAAACCGCTCGCGGATCGAGCCTTTGAGTTGATGCCATTTGCCTTCCATCTGGTCCCAATTCATGGGTCACACTCCTTTCAGATTCAGAGCGGCGCCGGCGCCGCCCAGAGTCTGAAGTGCAGATGGCGGTCCAGTGTGTGCGTTCAGGCCCAGATCGCCTGGCCGGTGTTCCGTTCTTCACCGTCAGGCGGGAGTGCGGTAGAATGTTCCGCCCGGCAGAGTAGAAAATGCCGCGCGTTTGCGAACAACCTCAAAGCCGTGATAATCTCTCCTCACCATGGCGGATTCCCGCATATTGGTGGTGGACGACGATCCGGATATCCACGTTCTGCTGAAATCGATCCTCGCCGGCCTGGGCTGCCGGATCGACAGCGCTTACGATGGGCTGGAGGGACTGGAGCAGTTGAAGTCCACCGTCTACGACCTGGTCCTCACCGACGTATGCATGCCGGGGCTGGACGGCCTGGACCTCCTTCAGCAGATTCAGAAACAGTGCCCGTCCACGCCGGTGATGGTGATGACCGCGCAGAACACGCCGGAAACCGTGGCGCGCTCCATCCGCGAAAAGGCCTTCACCTATTTCAGCAAGCCTTTCACGGCGTCCACCGTGGCCGACCTGGTGGCCCGCGCGCTGGACAGTCCCGCCGGCCGCGACGATATCGACATCATCTCCGCGAAACCCGACTGGATCGAGTTGCGGCTGCGCTGCAAGATGGAAATCGCCGACCGGCTGGTGCAGTTCTTCCGCGAGTTGCAGGTGGAGCTGACGGCCGACGAACAGGCCGATATCGCCATGGCTTTCCGCGAGCTGCTGATGAACGCCATCGAGCACGGCGGCCATAACGACCCGCAAAAGAAAGTCACGGTGGCCTACATCCGGCTCAGCCAGGCAGTCCTTTATTACGTCCGCGATCCGGGCGAGGGCTTCTCGTTCGCCAACCTGCCGCACGCGGCCGTGTCGGCCACGCCGGAAGACCCGCTGGCGCACGTGGAGGTGCGCAGCCAGCAGGGCATGCGCCCCGGAGGATTCGGCATCTTCATGACGCGGCAGATTGCCGACGAGCTGATCTACAACGAGAAGGGCAACGAGGTGCTGCTGGTGAAATACGTCCGGCAGAACCATCAACCGTAGACGATCGAGAGCGAATCCAGCAGGTCCGCCAGCTCCCGGTTCCGTTCCAGTACGATGGCGGCGTTGCGCTCACCGGCGGCCTGTTCCAGGGCGGCGCCGATCTCCGAGACGCGGTCCAATCCGTACCCGGAGCCGGAGCCTTTCATGCGGTGGCCCAAGGTGCGGACGGATTCGAAGTCGCCGCTTTCGAGCGCGACGGAAATCGCGCCCACATCGGCGCGGCGCCGCTCCAGATAACCGGGCACGATCGCCGCCAGGCGGCCATCGACGCGGATCTCGACCGGAGCGGCTTTGTAGCGCCTGGCGGCGGCCGCGCAGTCGCGGATGACGGCGAGCAGCGCGTGCCGGCGAACGGGCTTGGTCAAATGCGCGGTGCAGCCGGCGGCGATGCTCTTCTCGTACTCCTCGGCGAGGGCATACGCGGTCACGGCGACGATCGGCTTGGGAACGGCGTGGTGTTCCCGCTCCCAGTCGCGGATCTGCCGGGCGGCGCCGTAGCCGTCGAGCACCGGCATCTGCATATCCATCAGGACCAGGTCGAAATCGCCCTCGATGAACTTCCGGACCGCCTGCTCGCCGTCTTCGGCCACTTCCAGTGTGCAGCCCGAACCTTTCAGATAAGACCGGAAGAGGAAAACATTGTCCTCGGAATCTTCCGCCATCAGGATGCTCAGGGGCGTTTCCATGGCGGCCGCGACTTCGATCTCCGGCTCCGTTGCGGCAGCGCTACGCGGGTCGCGTTTCCCGATGGCCACGCGAATGGCATGCAGCAGCTCGGAGCGGCGCACGGGCTTGACCAGGTAAACCGCCACTCCGAGCTCGCGGCAGCGCGCCGCATCGCCGGCGCGATTGTCGCTGGTCAACATGAGAATGGTCATTCCCGTCAGAGCGGGATGACTCTGAATATGCCGCGCGACCTCAAACCCGCTCATGCCGGGCATGCGGCAATCCAGAAACACCATGGCATACGGCGCCTGCGCCTCCAAGGCCCGGGTAAGCTCGGCGATGGCTTCGTCGCCGCCGCGGCATTCCGTGACCGCGGCGCCCCAGGAGGCAAGCATCTGGCGGAGGATCAGCCGGTTGGTGGCGTTGTCGTCGACCACCAGGGTGCTCAGACCTTTGAGGTCGGCCAGCGGTTCGGCGGAGGCGGCCGGCGGCTGGGTTTCGACGCGAAACTTCGCGGTGAAAAAAAACGTGCTTCCCTGCCCCACGGTGCTTTCGACCCAAACGCGGCCGCCCATCAACTCGGCCAGGCGCCTGGCGATCGACAGGCCCAGCCCGGTGCCGCCATAATTGCGCGTGGTGCTGGAGTCGGCCTGGCTGAAGCTATCAAAGATGATAGCCAGCTTTTCCGGAGGGATGCCGATGCCGGTGTCGGAGACGCTGAATCGCAAGTGGCCTTCGGCGGGCGACTCGGGGTCATTTTCGACGCGCAGGACCACTTCTCCCTTGTCGGTGAACTTCACGGCGTTGCCCAGCAGGTTGAGAAGCACCTGGCGAAGGCGGTCGGGATCGCCGATGAGATCGATGGGCACGTCGGGGGCGACGTTGCAGGCCAGCTCGAGTCCTTTTTCGTGGGCCTGAACGGCGGCGATCTCGGCGGCGCGCTCGATCACATCGCGGAGGTCGAGCGCGATCTCGGCGACATCCATGCGCCCGGCTTCGATCTTGGAGAGGTCGAGCACGTCGTTGATGAGGTCCAGCAGGCTGTTTCCTGCGCGGCGGAAGATGCGCACGTACTCGCGCTGCTCGGGACCGAGCGGGGTATCCCACAGCAGGTCGGCGGTGCCGATGATGGCGTTCATGGGAGTGCGGATCTCGTGGCTCATGCGCGCCAGGAAGTCGCTCTTGGCGCGGCTGGCGGCCTCGGCGACTTCCTTCAGATGATGCAGGCGCGCTTCGAACTCTTTCTGCTCGGTGATGTCGCGGGCGGCGGCGTAGATCAGTTGCTGGCTGGCAAAGGGAGCGGCGGTCCAGGTGAACCACCGGAAAGAGCCGTCTTTGCAGCGGTAGCGGTTCTCGAAGGAAATGGTCTGGTGGCCGGAGGCGAGCTTCTCCATCTCGTTGAGCGTGGCCGCCTGGTCGTCGGGGTGGACGAAGTCCAGAAACGGCCGCGTGGTGAGTTCCTCGAGGGTGTAGCCGAGAGTTCGTTCCCAGGCGGGATTCAGGCGGCGGAAGACGCCGTCGAAGCCGGAGACGCAGAGCATGTCGAGCGAGAGGGTGAAGAAACGGTCGAGCATCTCCTCGGCGCGGGTGCGGAGGATGAACTGGCCGACCTGGCTGCCCATGGCGGTGAACAGGTCGCGAAGCTCGGAATCCAGATGCTCCTCGGAGGTGCTGAAGAATTCGAGAGCGCCGAGAACCTCCGAGCCCATCATGACGGGGAACCCGATGCCCGACTTGAGGCCCTCGCGGGCGGCGATGGCGCCGCGGAAGATATCGGGAGAGAGATTGGGGATGCACACGGCCTGGCGCTCGCTCCAGACCATGCCAGGCAGCCCGGCGCCGGGCGCGAAGGTGCGTTTCCTGGTGACGGCTTCAAATTCGCTGGCTACGGAGGGCTCGTGCCACGTGCCGACGCAGCGCATGAGGTTCCATCTTGGCTCGACCTTCCACAGGGCGCCGACGGGCCACCGCATGGCCTGGCACACGCCTTCGACCAGCTTGGGGGCCACCTCGCCGAGCGAGGACGAGGACACCAGCGCGCGGGTGGCCATGTCGCGCGCGCGCAGGCGCTGCTCGGTGCGCTTCTGCTGGGCCATCTGCTGTTCCAGCTCGCGCACCTTTTCCTGGAGCAGGCGCACGTGCTCGGTGATTGCGGGGTCGTCACTGGCCGGGTTCATGTCGTTCCTTCCGGTTGAATCAGGATAGCTGAAAAAGGGGCGCGGCGGCGGGGTGGGGGGGGGCCGCATGCCGCGCTCGCGACTCGGTAACCCTGGGGTCTCGCGGCGCCAGCCGCCTGGACCCCCTGGACGCGCCGCGCTACCAGTAGGCGGACCGCAAGCTCGATTTGAGAAAGCCGACCAAAAGAAATGACGCGCCGGCGATCCGGAAACGCTATCGTCGCATTCGAGCCGCTCACCTGTGGCGAACATCCCGCTTCAGTTTCAGATGTATTTATCCTATAATGAGGCCGGGTGAGCCCGCTGTGGCGGGCCGACCTGCCGCCCCGGAACCTCCCGGCGGGAAGGAGGCTTGCATGTCCGCCAAGATACTCCTGATCGACGACGACGAGGACTTCCGCACGTCCGTTCGATCTCTTTTGGAAAGTCACGGTTACGAAGTGTTCGAAGCCGCCTCGGGACGCGAAGGCCTGCGGACGGTGCTGGAGCACAGACCGGACGCCATCCTGGTCGATATCATGATGGAAACTTCCTCGGAAGGGTATGGCGTCACCTTCGCGCTCAAGTATCAGGACGAGTTTGCCGCGTGCCGCAATATTCCGGTATTCATGGTCTCCTCCATCGAGGAGAGTCCCGACGAGCGCTTCCCCATGTCGGGGGAAGCCGAAATGATCCGGCCCGACCGGTACCTGACGAAGCCGCTGGAAATAAACCGGCTGCTGGAGCTACTCGAGAAGGACGTGGGCTCTCCCAAAACGGTATCGACGTGATGCTTCCCGGTTGGCGGCCGGCGGGCGCTGGAGATTCCCATGAGTGAGCCCGCCGCGGCTGAAATGGTCGTGGTCATCGACGACGACTATGCGATGCGGCTTTCCTGCGGGAAGATTCTGTCCAAGATGGGCTTCCGGGTGGAGGCCTTCGAGGATGGGACGCTGGGCCTCGAAGGCGTGGCGCGGCTGAAGCCGAGCCTGATCGTGGTGGACCTCAAGATGCCGGGCATGAGCGGCATCGAGGTCATTTCGCGGGTTCACGAGATCGATCCGCAGATCGTGATCATCGTCATCACGGGATACGCCACCATCGACACGGCGGTGGAGGCGATGAAATGCGGGGCATACGACTTCCTTCCCAAGCCATTCTCGCCGGACGAGCTGCGGCTGATCGTCAACCGCGGGCTGGAGCGCCGCCGTCTGTCGCTCGAGTCGCAGCGGCTGGAGTTCGAGCGCGCGCTGCTGAAGCGCCGCTTTGTGACGTTCGTGTCGCACCAGCTCCGCACGCCGCTGGTGGCGGTGCATCAGTACCTGGACGTGCTGAAGCATCTCGACAACACGGAAGCGGTGGCAGCCAAGCGGCAGGAATGGATCGAGCGTTGCCTGCGGCGGACGGAGGAGCTGCAGAGGCTGATTTCGGACTGGCTTACGCTCGCGCAGGTCGAGGGCGGGACTTTGTCCAAGGAGCGGGTCAAAGTCGATCTCAGACGAATCGTCTGCAACATTCTCAAGAGCTATGAGGAAATGGCATCCCAGGAGAAGGTTTCGTTCGAAGCGGACCTCCCTCCGGAGTCTTGCCTGGTGGCGGGAGACCGGAACTGCCTGAGCGTGGTTTTCGACAACCTGATCACCAACGCCATCAAGTACAACAGACCCGGCGGAAAGGTCACGGTATCGGGGCGCCTGGAGGCCTCGGAGGTGGTGATCGAGGTGGCCGACACGGGCGTGGGCATACCGGAGAAGTACCGGCCGTTCCTGTTCGACGAGTTTTTCCGAGTGAAGGATGCAAGCGGGAAGAAGACGGAGGGAACGGGGCTGGGGCTGCATATCTCCAAGAAGATCGTTTCGGAAATGGGCGGCAGCATCGAAGTCGAGAGCCGGCTCGACGCGGGCTCGACGTTTCGAGTGCGGTTGCCGGCCTGGCGGGAAGAGGAAGACGCAAAAAGCGAGGGTTCCCAATGACGGCAGGAGAGAAGCGCATACTGATTGTCGACGACGACAGGGATTTTGCCGAAGCCCTCTCGTGTTTCCTCGAGGCGAACCATTTCACGGTCCGCAAGGCGCGCGACGGGAAGGAGGGCGTCCAGATGGCCAAGCTGGAACGGCCGGACTTGATCCTCATGGACATCATGATGGGCGAAAGGACGGAAGGCATCTTCACCATCCAGGAGATCCGGCGCGCCGCGGCGCTGAAGGATGTGCCGATTTTCGTTCTCAGCTCGCTTTACGGGCAGGTCCCGGAGTTCAAGACGGCGCCGGACAGCGGCTGGCTGGCGCAGGACGAGTTCCTGCCCAAGCCGGTGGACATGGGCAGCTTGCTGGAGAAGATCCGGCAGAGGCTGGGAGCGGCGGCGGGGTGATGCCGCGGCTGAAGAAATATGGCCGCCGATGAACACAGATGAACGCAGATGAGTAAGAGGATGGAGTTATCGGCGTTCAGTCGTGACAGGTGCTAACGCCATGGCGCTTGGGTTCTCGTCGCGCAGACTGTCGCTGAAAGCCAGGCTGATCTGGAGCTACCTGGTGATCCTGGGCACCGGGGGACTGGCGACCTCGCTGGTGGGTTCGTGGATCGTGAGCTCCACCATCATGACGCAGGCGCGGAGGGCGGTGGACCACGATTACGCCACGGCCAAGACGGTGTACGACCGGCAGCTCCACGAATTGCAGCTTGCGGTGCAGTTCGCCGCCGCGGGCACGACAATCCAGCGCCAACTCGCTGCCGGGGACCACGCCGCTCTGGACGCATACCTGGAGGGGATCCGCAAGGAGACGGGGTTCGACTTCCTGGACCTCACCGATGCGGAGGGGCGGGTTCTGCTGCGTTTGTCGCAGCCCAGCCGCATTAAGGATGACGCGTCGTCTCTCCAGGTGGTGAAGGCGGCGCTTGCGGGAAAAGTCGCCGCGGCCACCGAGCTGCTCTCGGCCGGGCAGCTGGGGAACGAAGATCCGGCCCTGCTGGGGCGGGCCAGCCTCCGCACGGGCACGGGCGAAGTGACGGCGGGCATGACGCTGGTGGCGGCAGCGCCGGTGGAAGGCCCGTCGGGCAACGTGCTGGCGGTGCTTTACGGAGGCGTGCTGCTGACGCGGAACTTCGCCATCGTGGACCGCGTTTGGGACCTGCTGTTTCGCGGCGACCGCTTCAAGGACGTGGACAGCGGCTCGGTCACCATATTCCAGGACGGCTTTCGGATCTCGACCAACGTGCGGGCTTCGGACGGCGAACGGGCGCTCGGCTCGCCGGCCTCGGCGGACGTCCGCGACGCGGTACTGAAACGCGGGGAAACATGGCGCGGGCGCGCGTTCGTGGTGAAGGACTGGTACATCAGCGAATACGATCCGATTCGCAACTACGCCGGAGACGCAATCGGCATGCTGTCCGTGGGCATTCTGGAGAGCACCTACAACACCATCCGGAACCGGGTGATCCTGTCGTTCTTCGGCATCGCCACGCTGGGGTTTCTGTTGATCATCGGGATCACCTACTACATGATCCTCAACATCACCCACCCTATCGGCGAGATGGTGGCGGCGACGCAGCACATCATCGCGGGCCGGTTCGACCAGGAGGTGCGGTCGAATTCCCCGGGCGAGATCGCGTTGCTGGCGGAATCGTTCAACGCCATGCTGAAAAGCCTGCGGCAGATGAAGGCGGACCTGGAGGAGTGGGGCCGGACGCTGGAGGAAAAAGTGAAGCAGCGGACCGAAGAGCTGGTGGCGATGCAGGCGCGCGTGGCGCAATCGGAGAGGCTGGCTTCGCTGGGCATGCTGGCGGCGGGGGTGGCGCACGAGGTGAACAATCCGCTGGGCGGCATTCTGGCGCTGACGGCCCTGACCGTGGAGGACATGCCGAAAGGCGACCCGAACCGGGAGAACCTGGAGGAGGTGATCCGCCAGACGGTTCGCTGCCGGGACATCGTCAAGGGACTGCTGGAGTTCTCGCGGCAATCCAAGGCGAACACCGAGCGGGTGGACCTGAACAAGGTTCTTCAGGAGACGCTGGCGCTGGTGGCGAAACAGGCGCTGTTCTTCAACATCAACGTGGTCTCGCACCTGGATCCGGAGCTTCCGACGGTGATGGCCGACCGGTCGCAGTTCCAGCAGGTGTTCATGAACATCGTGATGAACGCGGTTCAGGCCATGGACGAGCGGGGCGCGATCACCATCACGTCACGCCGCGACGCGCCGCAGAATTCGGTGGAAGTGGCGATTCAAGACACGGGCCGCGGGATACCGCCGCAACAGATCGACCGCATCTTCGACCCGTTCTTCACGACCAAGGAGAGCGGGCACGGCACGGGCCTGGGCTTGTCGATCGCCTACGGGATTGTCACGACTCACCGCGGGACCATCTCGGTGGTGAGCGAGGTGGGCAAGGGAAGCACGTTCACCATCAGGATGCCGATCGCGGCGTAGGGGAGCGGGGGAAGGACCGCTCCCTTTGGCCGCGGCTCGGTAACGACGGCCCGGTAACGGACGGTCAGACGGCGGCCGGCGCTGCCTCAACGCCGCGTTTCTCCAGCGGAACGAAGTTGCGCTCGCCGTGGCCGATGTAAACCTGGCGCGGGCGCGCGATCTTCTGTTCGGAATCCGTGATCATTTCCTGCCACTGGGCGAGCCATCCGGCGGTACGCGGAATGGCGAACAGGACGGTGAACACCTCCGGTTTGAAGCCCATGGCCTGGTAGATGATGCCCGAGTAGAAGTCCACGTTGGGGTAGAGCTTGCGCTTGACGAAGTAGTCGTCCTCGAGGGCGATGCGCTCGAGCTCCAGGGCGATATCGAGCCTGGTGTTGCGGCCGGTGACCTCGAAGACCTGGTCGGCGGCCCACTTGATGATCCTGGCGCGGGGATCGTAGTTCTTGTAGATGCGGTGTCCGAAGCCCATCAGCTTGAGCTCACCCGACTTCACTTTCTGGATGTAGGCGGGAACCTTGTCTTTGGTTCCGATCTCGTCCAGCATCTTGAGGACTTCCTCGTTGGCGCCGCCATGCAGGGGGCCGGACAGGGCGGCCGCCGCCGCGGCGGTGGACACGAACGGGTCGGCCTGGGAACTGCCGACCGAGCGCATCACGTTGGCGCTGCAGTTCTGCTCGTGGTCGACGTGGAGGATGAAGAGAATATCGAGGGCGCGCGCCAGGATGGGGTTGGCCTGGTACTTGGGCTCGACCATCTTCCACAGCATGTTCATGAAGTTTTCGGTGTAGCTCAAGTCGTTGTCGGGATAGACGTACGGGCATCCCAGGCTGTGCCGGTAGGTATAGGCCGCGATGGTGGGCATCTTGCCGATGAGGCGCATGATCTGCAACTGGCGGATCTTGGGATCGAGCACGTGGCGGGCCTCGGGATAGACGGTGGAGAGCGCGGCGACGGTACTGACCAGCATGCCCATGGGATGGGCGTCGTAGCGGAAACCCTCCAGAAACTTCTTGGTGGTCTCGTGGATCATGGTGTGGAGCGTGATCTGGCCGACCCACTCCTTGAGTTGGGGCTCGGTGGGCAGCTCGCCGAACAGAATGAGGTAGGCTACCTCGAGGTAGGTGCATTTTTCCGCCAATTGCTCGATGGGGTAGCCACGGTAGCGCAGGATGCCCTTGTCGCCATCGATGAAGGTGATCGCGCTTCGGCACGAGGCGGTGTTCATGAAGGCGGGATCGTAGGTCATGAGCCCGAAGTCCTCGGGCCCGGTCTTGATCTTTCGCAGGTCCATGGCCCGAATGGTCCCGTCGTGAATGGGGACCTCATAGGTGGCCTGGGTGCGCTTGTCGACAATGGTTAAAGCTTCATCTGCCATAACATCCTCCCTTAGATGGTGGCGCCTGGAAACGGCCCTCTGTCCCGGGGGCGCCCTCACCGTGGAAACAGGCACGGTTGCGGGTTGACTGAGATCGCTGCAGGGCCTGGCCTGGCCAGTGGCGCGCTACGCCCGAAGCCAGCCACTCCAGGCTCGGAAATGTCGAAAGTAACGTGGGACAACTCCAAGCTCATGGTAATGCATATCACAGGGCGGTGGTAAGAGGTATTCGTGTCCGATGCTCCGGGACTGTGCGGGCCGGCGGAGGGTTTCGGGATCAGGGCCGCTTCCCAAGCGGCGCGGCGAGAGACTGAGGATAAGAAAACAAGCGTCTCGAAGAGCGGAGGGCGATCCCTGCCGGGATCGTCTCTGGCGCCAGAAACGTTGCGCGATGGCGAGGACAGGCGAGCTTTCGCTCGCCGGGCGGGTTGACAACCACTCCTGTCCAAGACGATTTTGTAGCACTGGCGGAAATCCTGTTAAGTTCAGATCTGGGTTTGCCTAGAACCGATCTTAGCCCAAAGGACTTCCGCCATG